>Ga0067045_1027355_pt1 | contig 272429 bp, 260 predicted proteins | sample TerdegcTABiofilm_FD_59184 | JGI IMG/M metagenome (GOLD analysis project Ga0067045, IMG submission 59184) | Combined Assembly of (Gp0054472, Gp0054536) Wastewater bioreactor microbial communities from Singapore -Terephthalate degrading... | reverse complement strand
CCGATAAAACGAACCTCAGGGAACTCTTTAGCAAAACTAAATTTCAAAATGACAAAGAACGAAATAGCCTTAATGGGCCAAATTTATTTAATTTTTAAAACGTCATAATTTTAATGGGACACTAGTGATTTGACACCTTTAAAAATTTCAGATTGCTCAAAGTATATATAACAGATGGTAACGAATCCAATTCGCATCCATATAGGGTAACATGCTCTATCTTCTTCATTGATTTTATAAAAGTTAAATTTGTATTGTTAACTAAAGAAAAATCAATGGTTAAGTGACGGACATTTTTGTATGCCGACAAATATTGGTGTCTATTTAAATCTGACCATGAAATATGAAGATTTTTCACTTTATGATGAGACATTTTCGATCTCAATGTATCATTCGTTATATAAGCATCATATACTATATAATCAGACATTAAAGCCTGTTTTTTAAATTCATCATATCTTTGTCCCAAGATATCATTAAACCCAAAACATATAAAAAGAATTATAAACAAGCTTTTGCTCTTACTCTTTGGCTGCATTTGAAATTTTATTAAAATGTTCTTGATTTTCTCATGGCTATTGTCTGCCGGGTCTATATCTGATACTACTCCAACAATAATCTGTTCCCCATCTGGCTCAATAAAAACTAAAGGTGAATTTGCAACAAATACATACGGACTTAAATGAGGATATTTCCCAGCCAACGGATCCTCCGCCATCCATCTACCTAAACGACTATCATACAACCTCGCGCCGAAGTCCTACGCGGTTCCTTCGATGCCATATTGCTCGTCTATCTTCTCTTTGCCATTAAACCCGTAAAAACAACCCTTTCTGCGACCTTTTTCAAAGAACGTATCACGCTTTTCAAATATAATATTTACAAAGGATTCAGCAAAACTCAGAGCAGGAAACGCGTTCATCCCGATTCCATTAAAACCAAGCGGATATATCTCAAAGCTGCCTGACAAGGTAAGCAGTAACTTCTGCGTTGCTTTTGCTTATTTCAAACTGCATTTTATTCAAAGAACATTTTATTGCTTCTGTAAAGCAGTCGGCTTTTTAGCCGATTTTGCAACTATCTGTTTATCAGTATCACTCCGGTATATCGGAGCATTTTTTATGTATTCCTCATGGACGATGCACAGCTGCATTGCTCTTACCAGTTAAAGGTAAATATACTGCGCAGGGCAGCTCTTTCGTAACGGGGATAGTACAGGTAGGCCGTATTGGAGGAACGATACAGGAAATAGTCGAACTGCAGCTGGCAACGCATAAATTTGGTGGCGGCAAAACCGGTACGGGCCATTACTCCGTAACGCTGCTCGTTTTTGTTGAGAAGGAAATTACCACCGGCATTCCATTGTATCTTTTTACGTATCATACCGCCCAGCGATATATTGCTGCTGATGGTCTGTACAAAACCGTTGATGTTATCTGTGGCAATATAATTGAGGTTGGCATTGAACATAAAGCCGGACTTAAAGCTCAGCATCTGGTTCAGAATAAGGTAATGGGCCTGGAAATTACCGCTGAGATAGGTTATAACCCCTTTCTGGAATACATAGCCCAGGGTGGTTACACTTTGTATCTTGCGTATTTTACGGCTGTACGACAGGTTGGCATTGGCTACGTTCATATTTACCATACCGGAATCGTTTTGCTGTATAACGGGTGTGTACATCAGCTTTATCTGGGGTAGTTTGGGTATGCGTATATCCAGTTCGGCATTCCAGCGCCACTGGTCGGTGGTGAGCGGCTTGTCTTTGGCCGTATTATCTTCCAGCCGTTTTACACCCGCAGCGATGCGTATACGGTTTTTCCAGAAGGTATGGGCGTAATTACCTTCGAGCATAAACATATCGCGTATAAGGAACGGATTGCCGAAGGAGTAAAAATCTTTACCTACCCGGCTGCTTCCTAAACGTAAACGGCCCTTGTTTTTGAAAAGGTTCAGTTCGGCCTTGAGCTGAAAGGCAAAATCTACGGCCGTATTCATGTTTACGGGCTTCTGCCGGAAAATATTGAGGTACCACTGCCCGGAAGGATACAGCTTTTGCCCCTGCAGGGCTATGATATTGGTATCTGATTCGTAGCTGAGGTCGCGTATAATCTGTGATCCTGCCAGCTCGCCGCTGATGATAATCCGGTTTTTCCAGAGGTTGAGGCCGAAATCGGCACTGATTACATTGTTCTGGGCGGGCTTTTTGTAGTAGAGATAAATAGAGTCGCGTGGATTGATGGAATTGGGATTATCGCGGCCCTGCATAATATTCAGGTGAAAATGCGATTTTTCCTGTGCTCCGTAACCGGCGCTCACAGCCCATAAGGTACGCTTGTAGCTGGCTTCGGCCGGCAACTGGCTGTATACCGGTTTCTGCACCTGGCCATAGGTAGCGCTGAAGTATATGTTTTTGGGCATTATCTCGAAGGAAACGCCGTTTACGGGTACATTGTTGAGGGAATAGTCGGAGTACTGACGGAAACCTGTACCTATGGTAAAGGACTTAAGATAGGTAAGGTATTTCTCGTATTTTTTAAGCAGCCCCAGGCTCTGCAGGTTCTGTACCAGGTTATTGGGGTCCTGCAGCTGGTTCATATCCATATTCTGCAGATCTTTTGCCTGGTTTACCACAGCCCCGGCCGAATCTACCCAGCCGTTTATCTTTGCATCTTTCAGCAGCTTGTCTTTTTGCTGTAACAGGTTATTGTAACCGGATTTCTTATAGTCGAGATAGGCCAGGTTGCCGATTTTGCCCTGCAGAGAATCCTGTGTCTTCTGCAAACTGTTTTTGAAATCGGGCGTTTTTATCTCCGTATTCAGCAGGTTTTGTAAAGAGTCGCATTTCAGTTTGTTTTTCTGTTTATCGAAGGCTGACTTCACGTTGTCCATCCCCGCATTCAGTTTTTCTTTACCGGCATCGAGCTCTTTATCGATACCTGCTAAGCCCGGCATCAGCGAATCGCCTTGGGCTTTATCCAGGCTATCGCCCTGCAGGCTGTCCGGCTCCTGTACCTGCGCCAGGGAATCGTTTACACAACCGCATTTCTGCAGGGAATCGGCCAGTTTGGCAGCATATTTGCTACCCTGGGTCTTTAGCAGGTCCAGGGCCTTTTTATCAAGATTCTGGGTATCAAAACCCTCGGCCAGCTTACTCAGGTGTTGCACACTGTCGAGCACACCACGGTAGGCATCTAATTGTTTTATGCCTTGCAGCTCCTGCATTACCTGCGGGTTTTCGAGTACCGAGTTCAGGTTTTGCAGTTCAGACAGGGTCTGCAGTTTTCCACCGGTGAGCGACTGTACCTTTTTGTTTTCCATCACCGCTTTTTTCAAACGGTTCATCAGGGCCTGCTTAAAGCCTTCGGCATCGAACTGCAGCGAAAACACATTAGGACTTTGCAGATTGCCTCCGCCCAGGTTACTGAGCATAAAGGTACCGGTAAGCGGCACATCGTAAATGCTCAGGCGCGGCGTTACGGAAAGTGTGGTCATCCAGTTGGGATACTGCGAATACATAGGCGGACGGGAACCATACTCAATCATCCATTCGGCATTGCCGTGGAAAGATACCGGGAACGGCTTTTTATCCGATGGCTTTGCCGGTTTTTTGGGGTCTGCAGCAGAAGTATTGGTACCGGCTACCATAATACTGCGGCAGTCGCGCCCCAGCTCTACCCCTTCGTCGGTCTGCAATATCCAGCATACCAGGTAACTGCCTTCACTAAAGCTGCCCCGGCTGCGCAATGCATTTGCCGGCTGCGAAGTACCATAGCTCCATTGTATCTGGGTGGCAATATCGCGCTGAAAACGGTATACACCTCCCGGTAGCTGCACCAGGCTGCTTTGCCCGTTGCTTACCGTTTCGCCGTCCTGCGTTACTTCCATCTGCAGGCGTACCTGCATCGAACCGCCCGAATTGCTTATCTCCAGCGGAAAAAGATCGCCCGGCTGCTGTACATTACCTTCGTTGAACTTTGGCGTAAGCATAATCTGCGCACGCGAAAGCGCCGTCCCGGAAAGGAACAGAATAAAAAACAGGGCACAGAGTCGGGTACTGGGTGTCATAGATCTAATCTTCAAAAATAGGATTTAAAGGCTTACCTTTTTAATGCAGATGTGAACAAAATGTAAACAAAAAAATTAACCAGCTAACTCACAGATAAATAAATTCAAAAATATAGTGTTATATTTAGTAAACGGTGTATTATTGCCGTTTATACATAAGTGTGTAAAAAAATCTAACAAACTGATATAAAAACGCTTAAAACCAAAGCCTGGCAAAGGACTAAACTTTTTTTAGCGGCTTGTATCCGAAAGCGTATCAATACACCGTTCGTTATGTATATTTACAGTCCTGATCTCGTAATGAAAAAAACACCGCTACTGACACTTTTCCTGTTCCTGCTGGGCCAGGTATGCATCCTGCGGGGACAATCCGTTTTTTACAGTCCCGACAGTATCACCTGCGATGGTAAGGTGTTTGCAGTATATACCGCCGGCGGCAGCTACGACTCGCTGGTATGGGACTGGGGCAATGGGGCCCGCAGTACCGGTGTGCAGGTATGGCAGCAATATACACAGCCGGGCAGCTATACAATTATTCTGTACCGCTATACCGGTACTGCATACGATTCAATTGTTAAACCCAGCTATATACAGTACAGTCCTTCCGGCATGCCTCTGCCCGCCTGCATACCCGGCAGCGGAACCTACTGCTGCAATTACGGCATTGTTCAGTTTGGCCTTAACGGTTTTACGCACAACAGCCGTAACGGTGCCGAAGGCTTCCGCGATTTTTCCTGCCTAAACCTGCCCGACCTTGCCGAAGGCAGCACTGTAAACCTTACACTGGGCTCTGCCGCATCGCTGCCACAGGATTACCGTATCTGGATCGACCTTAACAACAACGGCAGCCTGGAGCACCCTGCCGAGCTCTGGTTCTCGGCCGATAATACACTGAACGTAAATACCCAGCTGAGCGTACCTGTGGCCCAGGCCCAGAACACCCCGCTGCTTATGCTGCTCAGCGCCGATTTTGCAGGCTCGCAGCCCATGCCCTGCTCCACACCGCAGTTCGGACAGGCCGAACTATACCGGGTACGGATCACACCGGCGCCGGACAAACCCATAGCCAGCTTTTTTTCGCCACAGGAAAACCAGGTGTCCTGCAACGGGCATATTGCCTTTACCAATACTTCGCAGAATAATCCTACGTATTTTATCTGGGACTTTGGCGATGGCAACGGTTCCGTTCAGCAGCAGGCCTGGCATGCCTACCAGCAAAGCGGCACCTATACGGTAAGCCTTATCGCCGGTAATTCGGCCGGAGCTGATACAATGGTACGTACTTCGTATATACATGTGGCCCTGTCGAACGTTTGCGATACCATGCTTATGCCCGTTTCGGGCTCCAGGGTAGAGACTTATTACTGCAACGGTGTAGTAATGGATAACGGTAAAAAAGGGAATTACAGTAATAATACCAACGGCACTATGATACTGGCACCCAGCTTTGCCAAGAATATACGGCTCAGCTTTACGGAATTCAGTTTTGAAACGGGATTCGATTTTCTGTATATCTACGACGGCCCCAATAACAGCTATCCGCTTATCGGGAAATTCAGCGGTAGCAACCTGCCCCTGGGTGGCATTATACAATCGAGCGGACCGGCTCTTACCCTTATACAACGTACCGACGATGTATATACTCTGCCCGGCTTTACGGCACTTATGCTCTGCGAAATGGGCACAGAAGAGGCCTTACTGCCGGAAATACCCCTCCTGCTTTACCCGAATCCTGCACAGGGCGATGTATATATACAAAGCGAACTGAGCGTGGAACGGGCCGAAATATACTCGATGCAGGGCCAGCTGGTATGGCAGCAGAATTATCCCCAGGGAATACTGCATAGCGGCACACTGGCTCCGGGCCTTTACCAGGTAAGACTTTATACGAACAGCGGCGTTCGCCTGCATAAACTCATCCGCAACTGATATGAGATTCTGCTTACTGCTCATACTGCTGTTCCTGGGCCTGCCCGGCGCTTTTGCCACACACCTGCTGGGGGGCGACTTCGGATATACGTACCTCGGTACCGAAAGCGGACAGTTTAAATATGCCATACGTCTTACCACTTATACCGACTGCACCTCCGGATCGGAGATCCCATTTCCTGAAAGTCCGCTCCAGGCAGGTGTATACGAAAACACACCCGGCGATTTTAAAAACCGGCTGCAGATACTGAGCCTGCAGCTGCACAGCACGCGCAAGGTGGAACCGCAGCTGCCCCCGGGCTGTATTGTGCCCTTTAGCATATGTATGTATGAGGGTGTTTATCTCGATACAATACTACTGCCTCCCTCGGCTCTGGGTTATATACTTTTTTACGAACGTTGCTGCCGCAGTAACCAGGTCATCAGCCTCAACGGCCCCTCGCAGCAATCCGAAAGTTTTGTGGCTCTTATTCCGCCTACGGCTCAGCCCAACAGCACACCGGTATTCGAACCGGCGGTACTGCCCCTGATCTGTATAGGCGATACGCTCAGTTTCCTGAATACAGCCATCGACCCCGACGGCGATCTGCTTATTTATAACTGGGTACACCCTTACTCCGGGTATGGGGTGCCATCTAATACATCTCCCACACCTCCCAACCCACTGGCCTTTGAGCCGCCACTGGTAAATTATACAGGCGGATTTTCGCCGCTGCAGCCTTTTGGTCCGGGCGGATATATATTCCTGAATGCCTCTAACGGACTTACCCGCATAAAAGGCAGCGTGCCCGGCAGCTTTGTAATAGCCCTTGAAGTAAATGAATTCCGCAATAACCAGCTGCTGAACAAAACCAGGCGCGAACTGCAGATAGCCGTTACCCAGTGCCCGCTGAATACACCTCCGCAGGTACAGTTGCAGGGAGGAAACACACAGGTAAATGTACACGAAGAAGAAGAGGTATGCCTGCAGGTAACCCTGAACGATGCCGACGGCGACAGCCTCAGCTATACGTTCGGGGGACCCGTAATGGATCTGCCTAACCCGCCGCAGATAAACGTAATAAGCAGCAGTGCCTCACAAACAGTACTTAATATCTGCTTTAGCCCGCTGTGCGGACAGGCTTCGCCTTTCCCGTACAACCTGTACATACAGGCTACAGATAATGGCTGCCTGCCTAAGAACGATTTTGATGTAATTGCATTCCTGGTAGACAGTATGCCCTTTGAAGTGGATATATACGGGCCCGACTCCATATGCACGGGCGATATGCTCAGCTTCAGCGCCAATGTGCCGGCGGGCAGTTTTCAGTGGAGTATACAAAACGGAACAATAAACGGCCCTGCCGGGCAACCCTCGGTAAATACCCAGTGGAATAACACCGGCAACGGTTCTGTACAGCTTATATGGCAAGGAATATGCAACAGCGATACTGCACAGCACAACCTGGTAATATTGCCCGAACCACAGTTTAGTATAAACGGCCCCGACAGCGTATGCCTGCGCGATACATTCCAGCTCAGCTGCAGTAATACCGGGTTCAGCACTTACCAGTGGAGCGGCCCCGGACTTATTCCCCCGCTAAACAGCCCTGTAGTTAATGTACAGGCTTTGCAAACGGGGTATTATATTCTTACAGTATCCAACCCGCTAACCTGTACCAAAAGCGATAGTATTTATGTAGAAGTGCTGCCGCTGCCGCAAAACCCCTGGGCCCCGGAATATATACTCTGCTATGGCGATACACTTTCGCTGTCTTATGCGAATAACCTGCAGCCAGATATACAGCCGGGCAGTTATCATATGCCCGGAACACCGGGTATACACCTGTTTTTCCCGCCGCAAAGCATAACGTACAGTACAGAATTTACCGGTGCATATGGCTGCTCCGACACCGCCAGCCTGCGGATACGTGTACCTGATGTACCTAAGAACGATATAGATACTTCGCTGTGCGAACAGAGTGTTTTTGTATACGACCCTTCGGAAGGAGCTTCCGGTGTGCAGTGCCTCTGGAATCCGCTGCCGCAGGAGCTGAACGGATGCCTGGCCGGGATAACCGTGGAACAAAACAGTATATACAGCATTGTGCTGTTGTATGAGGGTAATTGTACCGATACGCTGGAATTACAGATCGAAAGTATTCCCCGCCCGCAGGCTGCCTTTGAGGAAACCGGGGCTGAACCCGCCTGTGAGGGCCTGCTCATGAGCTTTAACGACCTTTCGGCAGGGAACGACAGTATACAGTGGTTTCATATGCCCGATGCCCTGGGAAACAACCCCTCGATACAGGTTAGCGTGCCTTACTCGGGCAGCTATACCCTGCAGCTTACTGCTTATAACCAGCACTGTACCGATACGGCCACACAAACGCTGAATGCGCAGGAGCTGGATGCCTACCTGAACATACAGCTGCCTAACGTTTTTACACCCAACGGCGATGGTAATAACGACGAATGGACGGCACTGGTACCTCCGGGCTTTATGGACTGTACCCGCCTGGAAGTATTTAACCGCTGGGGAATTTCGGTATTCCGTTCGGAAGGCCTGCCTGCCCAGTGGAAACCCCTGCAGATAAGCTCCGGAGTGTATTTTCTGGTGCTGAAAACCGGTACGGCTTTTCATAAAACCAGCGTTACGGTAATCCGGGAGTAAAGGCTGAACGGCTTAGCTTCTGTTATGCTCTTCTGATTTACCGTTGAACAGATCGGTCATTACAATGGTAATAATACCGATTACATTGAGTGTGGTAGTACCTAATAATGTTATCAGTACAGCGTCTGACAAATGATACCTCTCGCTGTTGTGTACCAGTATCTCGCCTACCTTCCAGAGCCAGCAGCCTGTAAGTAAAGCTGCCCAGCCTGAGAGGATGGTTCGTAAATGGGTGTTCATAGAATACCTGCGCGCTTTCAGTTCTTCTGTTGTTTTTACAGCATAATTCTTCTTGTCAGAAAACAACCGGGCTTCTTCCATTGCCCTGTCATCTGAAACAACAACACCCGCTTCTATGTATGCAAAACTGTCGCTGAGATTTTTACGCATTGCCCTTCTCAATAACGGCTTGCCGGTTTTTATCCAGCAGATATCTGTAATGTTCGGCAATAAAATTCTCCGGAATCTGAAGAGACAGGTAGTTGCCGTTCTTTACCCCGTTCCACACCCTCGACCATGGAGAATCGTCCTGGTGTGTTTTTGCACTGAGCTGTATCCCGTCAAATTTGCCATATACATCCCATATCTTATCAAGAAATGCCTCTAATTCTTTATCGCCAAGAGACACGGTAATTACTTCCGGAGGGATAAATGTATTTTTATACGATTTGTATTTATGATAGAGGCTTGGAATTACCGGGCCATATTTCCAGGCTTCGGGATTTTCGTCTATAAGCGGCTTGTTTGTTATACCCAGATACCAGCCATGTGCTATATAAACAAGTTTTATAAGCTTCATAGGTGTTATCTGGCCTTCACTGCCAAACTTTGTAATAAAGTAATCTGCTATCTGAACGGGGCGGTACATCTTTATACTGAATTATCTTCTCTCAACAAAAATAGTAATTACCTCCTGGTTGTTCTAATTGTTTTTCTATATTTTTTTCAAGTATATCCTGCAAAAAAGGCGATCCCGTTTTATCAGGACCGCCTTTTAAAAGCATGGAGGAAACAGGACTTATTTCCGTATTATAATTTTAAAGGTCCTTGTTTTGGCATCGCCGTTCAGGTGCAGAATGTACATACCTTCGGGCAGATGGGCCAGGTCCAGGGTTACTTCGGCCTCCTGGATGCTGCGGTTGTATACCGATTGTCCGGCCATGTTAAAGAGCGCCACATCGGCAGTACCGTTCAGTGTTTCGTTGAGCTGAATGTGCAGGTATCCGTTCGAGGGGTTGGGGTATACCGTGGCATCCAGCGTAAGGGCGGCCTCTTCGGCAGAGAAGGTAATATATACGCTTACGGCATCAGTGGCCGAACAACCATTGGCATCGGTTACCGTAAGTGTATAGGTGCCATTTTGTGTAACGGTAATGCTGGCGGTATTTTGTCCGCTGCTCCAGTTGTAGACTGTAAAACCGGCTGGTGCGTCCAGTACTACGGTTTGCGAGCTGCTTACCACATCGGCTCCGAGATCCAGTACGGGCAGCGGATTTTCGCTTACAATAACCGAATCGGTATTTACACAGCCGTTGGCATCGGTTACCACTACAGTATAGGTACCGGCTGTGGTAGCTGTAAACACGGCCGCAGAACCCGCCCCGTTATTCCAGTTATAGCTTGCACCGGGGTTACCGGCATTAATGGCCCAGGCAAAAACGTTGCCGGCGCAATAGGCAGTATCGTTACCCAGGTCGATTACAGGCAGTGCATTTTCGATTACTATAACAGAGTCGCTACCCACACATGCGTTGCTGTCGGTAACAGCCAGGTTATAGGTACCGGCTGTGCTTACACTAAAGGTTTGTGCCGTTCCGGCACCGTTATTCCAGCTGTACAAAGCGCCTGTAAATGCTCCGGCATCCAGTATCCAGCCGAAAGGAGTACCGGCACAGTAAGCTGTATCGGCCGGCAGTTGCACCACAGGCAGCGGATGTTCGGTAACGGTAACCGAATCGCTGTTTACGCAGCCGTTTGCATCGGTAACCTGAACCGAGTATGTTCCGGCTGCCAAAGCTGTAAAGGTTTGCGTGGCGGCAGCACCATTGTTCCAGTTAAAGGCAGCACCGGCATTACCGGCATCAAGCACCCAGGCAAAAGCAGCACCGGCACAGTATGCCGAATCCTGCCCGAGCTGAATCACCGGCAGCGGATTTTCGCTTACGATAACCGTATCGGAGGCTGTACAGGAAAAAGGCGTGGTTACCGTTACCGTATAAGTATCGGCCTGGTTGGCAATAAAAGACTGCCCGGTAAAGGTTCCGCCGTTCCAGCTGTAGGCCGAACCCGGGTTACCGGCATTGTAAATGCGGAAGAACGGCGAGCCGGCACAGAAGCTGGTATCCTGCCCCAGGTTTATAACGGGCAGCGGACGCTGGGTAATGATTATGGAATCGGAAGCTACACAGCCATTGGTGCCGGTTACACTTACCGAATAGGTACCGGCTGTGGTAACGGTATAGGTTTGGGTATTGGCAGCTCCGTTTTCCCAGTTGTAAGTGGCTCCCGGGTTACCGGCATCCAGCGTCATACTGAAAGGAGTGCCGGCACAGTAATCGGCCGTACTGCTGAGTGGAATCACAGGCAGGGCCAGGGATGTTATCTGCAGGGTATCTTTATTGATACAGCCAACACCATCCGTAACCTGTACGATGTACATTCCGGGCTGTGTGGCTGTAAAGGTCTGGCTTGTGGCAGCACCGTTGTTCCAGCTGAAGCTTGCACCGGCGTTACCGGCATCGAGCAGGAGCGAAAAAGGTGTACCGGCGCATATGGCCGTATCGTTGCCCAGAGCTATGGCCGGGGTACCCGGAGGACATGCCGGCTGATTGCTGCTGCAGTTAATCACAAAATCGTCGATAGCCAGGCCCTGCCCGTTAGAATCGCCGTCTGAAGATAAGGTCCAGCGAAAATAATACGATGCCCCGGGAGCAACAGATAAGCCGGAAAGCGTAACAGATTTAGAAACGGATTGTGGCGGATTGTACGAAGTGCCATTGGTACCGTCTGTGGCATACGACTGGTTGCCGGCAGCGGCAGAAATAGCAGCCAGGGATGCCGGTCCGTGAAAAAAGGTCCAGTCCCAGGCACGGCTCCCTGAACGGTATTTTTCATAGTTCCAGTCGAGCTCAATGGTATTGATGGTTACACCCGTATTATTAACAATATGCAATGTTATACTCTTACCCCGCGAAAAAGAACCGCTATTTAAAAATCCAAGAGCGCGGTCGCCGGTATTGGAAGCATACCCCCAGTTATAACAACCGCCTGCTGTTGCACCGGCATTGGTGGCATGTGTGGTTACAGTACCGTTAAGGGCATGGTCGTTCGAAAAAGACGAAGGGGAATTACCGCCGGCCCTGAAACCGCCCGGAATAGAGCCCGTACCCTGCCCCATAGAATTAAAGTCCTGTGTGTAGTTCACGCCTGTTGCCGTGATGCTAAGTTGCGCATAGACAGAGGTTCCGTTCCATACACAAAAAAGCAGGAAGAGATAGTAATATCTTCTCATGTTTTTTGTATTGTTTGATTTAGATAGCAAAAAGAACATTTTAATGTAAACAATGCGTATCTAATAAGTTACGAAAACAATAAGGAGCACCTCACATCTATTGGCTGCAGTATTCCGCATTATTACGGAAAAAGCATTACAACCGCATATACAACGGAGTATTACACATCCATTCCGGCCAGCATAAGCCCGAAAAGCCGTGTCATTTTTTCACCGCTTTCATGCGCCGCCTTCACTACATCGTCGTGCGATATCTCCACAATTTTACCTTCCACACCCAGGTCGGTAATTACGCTCATGGCAAAGCAGCGTATCTGCATATGCCGGGCCACAATAATTTCGGGCACTGTACTCATACCAACGGCATCGCCGCCCAGCAAGCGGAACATGCGGTACTCTGCCGGAGTTTCGAACGTTGGGCCCTGCACACCCACATATACACCCTCACTTACGTACTGCCCCATTTCGGCGGCTTTACGTTTACATAAACCGATAAGACCTTTGTCGTATACTTCGCTCATATCCGGAAAACGCGGGCCCATACGCTCTTCGTTGCGGCCACGCAGCGGGTGCTCGGCCTGCATATTGATGTGGTCGGTAATAATCATCAGTTCGCCGATCTGCTGCGAAGGGTTCATTCCTCCTGCCGCATTGCTCACCATAAGGGTTTGTATACCCAGCAGCTTCATTACGCGCACCGGAAAGGTTACCTGCTGCATGGAATATCCTTCGTAATAGTGGAAGCGGCCCTGCATTACGCATACGGGAACCTGGTTCCAGGTACCGAACAGCAGGTTTCCTCCATGCCCCATTACGGTGCTGCGCGGGAAATTCGGTATATCGGCATACGGAATTGTGTGCGTAACCTCCATCTGCGATACCGCTCCGCCCAGACCCGAGCCCAGTATTACTCCCACACGCGGCTGCAGGTTTACTTTACTGCGGATAAAAGCAGCGGTTTCTTCAATAAGGTTCAGATCGCAATTGAACATAGCTGTATTTTTTGCAAATATGGGGTTTTTAGTACAAATGCCGCTGCAATACCGGCTTTATTTCTTCTTGCAGCAGGCCGGCAATGCCTGGTATGCAGCAGCGGCAGGCGGCAGCTGATCAGCCTGGTAACCAAGAGCCGACACCTCTTTACGGATATCGTCGAGGCTTACCTTATCCTTGCTGTAACGCACCGAAAGGGTTTTGCTGGCCAGGTCTACCTTTGCCTGGCGTACACCTTTCATTTCGCCAACCACCCCTTCAATTTTGGTTTTGCACATATCGCACTCGGCACTGGTAGTTATTACAGCCGAAGTATAGGCACCGCCCGGTCCATGTTCTGCGGTTTTACAGGCAAAAACAAATACCATACTCAAAAGTACCAGGGGAAATATATTTCTGAAAAGTTTCATATGCTTACTGATTTTAAATTCAAATTTACAATTTATACATTTTACCGGGGCTTATTTTACTTGTATTTAAGTGTGTAACGGAAGCCTCCATATACCATTACTCCAAATACCGGGGCCCATATCTGGGATGCATCGAAAGAGGCACTGCCTGGGTTCTGCGGATCGATAAGCGGGTTAGGCTGACGGTAATCGCCCAGGTTTTCGCCGCCTATATAAAGTTCCCAGCTGCGTATCTTTTTGCTTACCTGGGCAAATAACAGGGCATACACGGGCGAATGCGTACGGTTGGGCGCACCCGTTGCAGGATCGTAGGTGAGCGGCAGACGTGCCGGGCCGTTAAGCTGTACCGTGGCATCGAAATTCCAGGGATTGGCTCCCCCGGTACTGTAGGCTACATTCAGCAACCCTTTGTATACCGGTATAAAGGGTACAGACTTCATTTGCCCGTTGTACAGTGCCCGCACATCGTTCCACTTGGCATTCAGATGTAACTGCAGCCGTTTTACAGGTTCGAGCATAAAATCGAACTGTAGGGCATGCGCCCTGGAAGCCCCGCCAATATTGTTGAATGATACCTGACCGGCCGTTTCCATATCGGGAATCAGCTGATTCTGGAACCAGGTATAGAAATAATCGGCACCGATGCTTCCGTTTACACGACCTTTGCTGAACTTGTATACCAGTCCGCCGCCACCGTTCCAGGATACTTCAGGCTTAAGATCCGCCGGTACCGTTACCTGGCGGTTCGATACCAGCAGAAAGGCATTATCGGCAAATACATTCGGACTCCGGAAGCCGCGGCCTCCCGTAAACTTAAGCGTAAAATCCTTTACGGGTGTCACTCTCAGCTGCAGGCGGGGCGTAAGCTGATGCCTGTATAAATTATGATAATCGTAGCGCAGGCCGGCGATCAGATCCAGCTTTTCGCGGAAAGCAAAGGTATATTCGCCGTATACCCCTGGCACATATTCGGTGCGGGCTACGGCAGCCGTGGCAAAACGTTCGCTTACCTGGTCGTACAGGAAACTGAAACCGGTTTTGAACTTATGATTGGTATTTACAATTATACTCTGGTATATACTGTTAAAATAGCCTGTAACCTGCCGCCCTGCATAAGGTCGCAGGCCATATGTTCCGCGCTGGTCGTGGTATATAAAGGTAGCCGTGTAGGCCAGCGACTTGTAGGGTTTGTTCTTCCAGAAATAGCCGTTCTTAAGCCAGACCTCTGCCCGTTGTGTTTCCAGGTAAAAACGGTAATAACTGTTTGTATCGGCATGCTGCTTATGCCGGTAATAGCCCGTTTGCCCGCCTTCTTTCTTATCCCACACATATTTTACGCCGGCCTGTAACTCCATTTTTTCGCTGGCATAAACCCAGCGGTTTGCCAGGTTCAGCTGCTGCGAAAAGGGCATATCCAGAAACCCGTCTCGGTTACGGTCGGTATGCATACGAAAGAAATTAGCGTGTGCAAACAGAGCGGTACTCCAGCCTTTGCGGAAACGATGCGAGAAATCGATATTGAGTTCGCTGCGCGTCATGGAATTGAAGTAGCCGTTTATATGCAGTCGTTCCATTTCGAAAGGCTTTTTGTATTCTACATTTATCTGCCCGGTCATGCTTTCGTAACCCAGTGTTACAGAACCTGTACCTTTCGATACGGAAATACTCTGCAGAAAGGGCCCGGGTATATAGCTGAGGCCGTAGAGCGAAGCCAGTCCACGCAGGTTGGGCAAACCTTCGAAGGTAACGGGCACGTATTTGCCGTCGAGCCCCAGCAGGCGTATTTGCCGGGCTCCGCTTACGGCATCGCTGTAAGACACATCTACCGCCCCGTTGGTTTCGAATGCCTCGGCCAGGTTACAGCAGGCCGATTTACGCAGGCCCGCCGCCGTAATTACAGACTGTATACCGGCATTTTCGCTTATTACCATACCTGGCTGTGCACCTTCTATAACCGCGCCTTTCAGGCTGTTGTCGGGCTCCAGCTCAAAATCGTATTCGCCGGCATCGAGCCGGAACACAGCTGTTTTGTAACCGATCATACGCAGTATAAGGGTATCATCTGCCTGTGGCGACATAGCTATGCTGAAATGCCCCGTAGTATCGCTGAGCGTACCGCTGCGGGCCTGTTTCCAGTATACCTGTACATTGTAAAGGGGAACGCCTCCGGGATCGTGTATAAGGCCTCCTATGGTGTTGTTCTGCGCATTGGTAAGCGCAGGCAGCATACACAGTATGCTTATTATGATAAATCTTAATTTCATTATTTCCGTTATTTATAAACTGACAAAACTCCCCGCACAGGGAGCTATACCCCTTGAAGAGTGCCGGTTTCTAAATACGGAATACAGATAAACGGATAAATAAGGGAGGTAGTCCCTGCCAGAGTAAGCCGGGATCCGACCATGAATACGTATTCGCTGCCGCTGTAACATCTGCCGCCGCTAACAGCCAGGGCTGCAAAGGAAGTATAAAGAGCTGCAGCAGCACCGGTGCCGGAACAGGATTGAGCCATTGTACAAGCGAATACTCCTTAAGCTCTATTTTAAATTCAAAGTCGTCGCAGCAGCGTTTGCCCTCTTCCTGTGCAAGCATTTTTTTCTTTGCAGCACAGCAGGCATCTGTTTTAGCCTCGGCACAACTGCTATGTTCCGGGGCAGCGGCTTCATCTTCCAGTAAACGGGCTATATCGGCTTTAATATGCCCGCTGGAATAACAGTAGTGCAGCGCAGGACCATTGCTGAACCCCGAAAGGAACAACAGCCAGGCAAGAAAAACAGACACTACAGCATTCATATTGCAAAAATAAAAAAAGCGGAAGATACATACATCTTCCGCCCTGTTAATTATTTCTCAAATGGGAGGTTTAGCTTCCAGTGAACACGGTTACAGAACCGCTGTAGCGTTTTTCGCCATTGGCTATAAGTACATAAAAATATACCCCGTCTTCGAGTTTGGTACCCGCCGAACTTGTGCCGTTGAATACCTGCGACGAATTGGTGATCTCAAATACCTTCTGCCCCCAGCGGTTAAAGAACTGTACGGAATAGTCGTAGCATTCGTCGAATATCGGCAGCAGCTTAATTTCGTCGTTCATAAGATCGCCATTAGGTGTAATTACATTGGGCAGCTCGGTAAAATCGGGCGTAGCCATTACCGGTACGTTAATCGTGGTATCGTCTACACAGCCATTGTAATCGGTTACCTGCAGGGTTACATTTACACTGTTTCCGTCGAGCTGCTTTTCGAATGCGGCTACGATCTCGTTATCGGCGCCGTTGTCGAAGGTCCACAGATAGGCCGAAATAGTGGTATCGCCCAGGGCCGTGGTATCGCTGAATACAACCGAACCAAAACAGTAGGGTGCAAACACAAAATTGGCCTCGGGTTTTTTATATACGGTAAAAGGAACGGTGGCTGTATCCAGGCAACCCTGGTTGCTTACCGCAATAAGCGACATATTGTAGGTACCGTGTGTGTTGTAGAGCTTAGAGGGTTCGAAATCGGTGCTGGTAGTACCATCGCCAAAACTCCAAAGGAATGCATTTATGCTTGCTCCGCCTGAGGTATCAATGGTAGATTCGTTATTGAACTGGATGGTTTCGCCATCGCAGATGCTGGCAGGTGTAAAGAACGTATTGGGAACAGAATATATGCTCAGGTCTATGGTATCGGTACGCGAACAGCCGTTGCCGCTTACTACTGTAAGAATTACTTCGGGTGCATCGGCCGAACTTACCACATAGGTAGAATCGGAACCGGAGTTTCCGTTCCAGGTATAGAGCTGTTTACCGCCTGTGGCACTGAGCGTAATGGTGCGGTTTTCGCAGAATGGCTGATTGCCGTTGACCGTAAGCGGATTGGGTATAATACTTATGTTAAAAGGCGCCGATGTTCCCGGGCAGCCGTTCTGGTAGCCGGTTACGGTATACGATTGCCCCGGCTGCACCGATATGGTGGCACCGGTGGCACCGTTCGACCACAGAAAACTGTCGAGCGCAGCAGGATTAGCCGTAAGCAGCACGGGTATACCCTCGCATTCGCTGTTGATACCGGTAATGCTAAGCGTGGGGGTTGGATGTACCGTAATTACATTACTGGCTGCCGTACTGGTACAGCCATTGGCTACAACCACTAAGTTCATGGTTACATTGTTCCAGGAAGCATTGGCCAGAAACTGGTAGGGTACAGCATTGGAATTGGCTCCGTTAGAACCCGCCCAGAAATAAGTAGCACCGGGTATTAGATTCGAAGGAGTAAGACTTACAGGCTGGCCCTGGCATACCGCAGGAACATTGAATGAAGGTGCCTGCGGAACAGGATTCACTACAATAGTAACAGAATCAATACAGGTATCAACTGCAGATGTCCACATAGCATAATAGGTAGTGGTGGTGGTTGGCGATACAATGCGGGGGCCATTTACCGGCTGGCCGGTATCGAGCCATGTAAGATTTATTGGGCCGGGAGGAATGGCATTGGAGCCAATAAACACATTATCAATCCCCCAGTGATCGTTGGTAGCCGAAGTGTTGAACGGCTGGAACCAGCGAAAGCGCGTACACTGGGTTTGTGCCCCGGGTGGAATGGAAAATGAATAATTTGCCCATGAGTTAAATGCCGTAGGTGTGGTACCCGGTGCTCCGGGACCCGAAGCGCCCGGATTAGAAGACAATAAAACCCCTGACGGACTAAAATACGTTATATCATTCCAGGTAACACCACCATCTGTAGAATATTGAAGAGAAACGCCCTCCTGAGGTAAATCCGGGCCTTCGCAGGGACTCGCCTGCCCCTGAATGGCAAATCGAAGATCAAAAGAAATAACCCCCCCCGCAGCAACATTAAAATCTACCGTCTGCAACAAACGGGTACCTGTTCCTGCCGCATTTCCGAACCATACGTGAGGAGTTCCGTCGAGCGAAGGCCCGCAGGGACTGTTAAAATTAACCACATTGTTATTGGTTACCCAACCATTTCCCAGGGTAGAATTGTTAAATGTATTGAATAACAGTGCAGACCCAGAATCAACCGTAAGGGTAACCGACTGTCCCTCGCAGATAGTGGTTGAAGTTGCCAGTACATCTATAAAGCATCCACCGGACAAACATTGTGCTTCTGAATTCAGAATAAATAGAGGCAGAGTGAATAAAGAAAGCAGAATTTTTTTCATATTGAATATTAAATAACGAGTATGCAAATTTAACAAATTTTCACGAAACTCCAATGCTTTATCCACGGCATTCGACAAAAAAAAACGGATTACCCAGGTATGAGTAATCCGTAAGGAAAATATTTGTTCGGTAAATACCGCTTAACTTCCTGATCTGAAAATAGTAACCGTACCGCTGTGACGTTTTTTGCTGTCGGCCATAATTACATAGAAATAAACACCGGCATCAAGTTTTCCTCCCGCACTGCTCAGTCCTTCGAACTTCTGCGACGAATTGGTGATCTCGTATACTTTCTGTCCCCAGCGGTTAAAGAACTGTATGGAGTAATCGTAACACTGGTCGTAGATAGGGCCGTCAGGTCCAAGGTCTATATAATCGTTCAGGCCGCTGCCATCGGGTGTAATTACGTTTGCCAGCTTATTAAAATCGGGCGTGGCTGTAATGGGAACCGTAATGGTAGTATCGTCTGTACAGCCGTGGTTATCGCTTACGGCCAGGGTAACATCCACCTGGTTATCGCTGCCTTCAAAGGTTTTATCGAACGAAGGTATGTTCTCGTTATCTGCACCGTTGCTGAAGGTCCACAGCCAGGTAGCCAGTGTAGTATCGCCCACAGCCGTGGTATCCTGGAAGATAACCTGTCCGAAACAGAGCGGCACGGCCGTAAAATTGGCTTCCGGCTTTTTGTACACTGTAAAAGGTTTCTGTATGGTATCGTCGCAGCCTTCGGCCGTAACTACAATATGCGTAAGATTATACGTACCCGGTCCCGGATACTGGAACTCGGGGTTCTGCTCCAGGGAAATGCTGCCGTTGGAACCAAAATCCCAGAAATAGGTGGTAATAGTACCTGTACCGGCATTACCTGTGGTTTCCATCGTGGTTTCGTCGTTGAACTGTATGGGCGTACCATCACAAATTACGTCGGGACTGTAGGCTGCAATGGGTGCATTATACACTACAATATCCGAAGTGTCGTAACGGATACATCCGTCTGTACTCACGATCTGCAGTACTACCTGAGGGGCGTCGGCTGCCGATACTACAAAGATAGAATCGGTGGTTGCCACGCCGTTCCATATATAAGAAGCTTTATTGGGCGATGCTCGTAATTCAATTTTAGTATCGCTGCAGAATGGGGTATTACCCGAAACGTTAAGCGGATTGGGAATAATACCGAGGTTAAACGGAGCCGAGGTTCCCTGGCAGCCGTTAAGTGTTCCCGTTACGGTATAAGACACACCCGGTGTAGCCTGTATGGTTTGTGTGGTAGCACCGGAAGGTGTCCACTGGTAGGCATCCAGCGCTGCAGGATTTGCCGTTAAGGTTACAGCTACTCCTTCGCAGCCTTCCGGCGGGCCGGTTATGGTCATGGTAGGAGCCTGGTTCAGCGTAATAGGCTGTGTGGTAGGCGGACTGGTACAGCCGTTTACCGTTACCGTAAGCGACATGTTTACACCGTTCCACTGTGCCGTTCCGATATTACAGTATGGTACTGCAGTAGAATTCAGCGAACCGCCGCCCACCTGTGCTGTCCAGTTATAGGTTGCACCGGGTATAAGCGGAGGGTTGGGACTCAGGCAGAACTGTTGTCCCTGGCAAACGGCCGGCATGGTCCATGACGGAGCCGGAGGCACCAGGTTTACGGTTGCATTGGTAAGGCTTGTATCGGACTCCAGGGTAATAGCATTGGTAACAATTACCTGGTAGGTACCGCTGTTGGCCGTAGTTGCGCCGGGTATGGTAGGGTTCTGAATATTAGAAGTAAAGCCGTTGGGGCCCGACCACTGATACAGCCAGGGACCTACCGTAAACGGCGTATCTACAAACAGCTGCAGGGTTTGCGTTTCGCATACGGGTCCGTTGTTCGATGCCGTGGCCAGGATACCGCAGTTGGTACTGCCGTTACCGCCGGTCTGCACAAAACTGATGGTACCCGACTGGTTAGAATAGTTCGTAAGCAGCAGGATATAGATCTGCCCCGTTTGTGCGTTTACAATATTGGCATACTCCGTGGCAGATGCCGAGAAGCTGCAGTCGATGGTATTACCGGGGTTGGCTACAATAGCATTACAGCCTGAACCTACCGAGGTAAAAGGGCCCCAGAGAGCAAAGTCCACATCGATACCACTACCGCCGTTATTGGTTTGGTTTATGGTAATATCGATATTTCCCGGAGCACCAATCTCCATATAAAAGAAAGTGGGGTTCGGCGAAGAACCCAGGCAACCGATGGAACCCAGACTGGGTGCTCCTGTGGTATTGGTAAAACTTAATCCCTGAGATGCGCAGGCCGGCTGCGCCGATGTACAGGGCGGCCCTAACTGGGCATGTACACGGGTGGCGGAAAACGACAAAAGAGTCGATCCCAGCAGGGTTATTAAAAACTTTTTCATGCTTTCTTACTTCTTCTTGTTAGTTATAACCTCTTTTTTCTCTGTATCACTCGCAATATTGGCGCGGCTCATAGCGGCAGAAAACATACTTGAAATCTGCTGCTCCACATCACTGCGGGAATGGCTTACATGAGAGCCAAGCACCCATATCGATTCCTTATTTTCTACCGTAGCGGCAAAAACCAGCGAAGCCTTGTATACCGACTCCTTAAAGTATTCTTTACCCACTTCGTCCAGTCCCGAAAGATCAACCGCAAAATAATTGGTGGTTGTATTCGAATATACCATAGCCGTGGTTTTACCTCCGAGATCGCTGCGGGAAACGGAAAGGTCGGGCCCCACCTGGGCACCCGCGCAGAGTGCTCCCACTAAAAATACGATGCATGTTAACAGGTGCTTCATATTGTATATATTACTTGTAGTTTAAATATTCTGTAAAAATAAGAAGTGTTTTTGACTGTTCCAACAATTTTGTTAAAAAAGTTTAATAAAGTTTTAACATATGGTTTCCATCCGGCTCTTAACGGGCCATCAGTAAATTATAAACCTAATCTTTTGCATCCATTCTGGCAATTTCTACATTTGTAGCGAAAACCTAAACATCTGCGTATGCATAAACGCTACTTAACTGCCTTACTATCTTTCTCTTTCCTTGCATTCTTTACTTCTGCCCTGTCTTTTGCCCAGGCCGTTCAGATCAGCGGTACGGTAATTGATTCGGATACAAAGGAAAAACTCCCCTTTGTAAATATATCGGTAAAAGAAGCCGGTAAGGGAACCAGTACCGGCACCGACGGCAGCTTTTCGCTGAGTCTGAATCCGGGCCTGCACAACGTAGTATTTTCTATTATCGGTTACGATAAGCTGGTACGTATCGTTGAAGTAAAAAAGGATGGGAATAAACCCCTGGTGATCGAAATGCTGAAGGTGAATACGAATCTTCAGACCATTGTAATTTCCTCTTCGAAGTACGAGCAGAAACAGGAAGAGATTACCACTTCCATAGAGGTAATAAAGCCATCGCTGATCGAAAATAAGAATCCTACATCCATCGACCGTGCCATTGAAGCAACCCCAGGTGTTACCATTATTGATAACGAACCGCAGGTGCGCGGAGGTTCGGGTTTTTCGTCGGGGCTGGGCAGCCGCGTTACCATACTGGTTGACGACCTTCCGCTGATGCGTGCCGATGCCGGCCGGCCGGTGTGGGGCTTTATTCCGATCGAAAATGTGGAGCAGATCGAAGTGCTGAAAGGTGCCTCCTCGGTATTGTACGGATCTTCGGCCCTGAACGGGGCTATTAATATTCGTACGGCCTTTGCCCGTTCTAAACCGGAAACAAAGGTTAACCTGTTTGCAGGCGTATACTCTGCTCCGAAAGACGAAAGCATGCGCCCCTGGAAAAAAGGCCGCAACCCCTGGTTCAGCGGGCTTAGTGTATTACATGCACGTAAACTGGGCAAGGAAGTGGATTTTGTAATCGGTGCTAACTTTTTCTGGGATAAAGGCTTTGTAGGTCCCGAAGAACTTAATTATAACCCCGTACTGGACAGCACCGTGCTCAGTAAAAAAAATGTAGGGGAATACGAAAAACGCGGACGTGTAAATTTTGCCGTACGCTATATGCCTAAGAAAAAGGAAGGGCTGGCCATAGGACTTGCAGGTAACTTTATGATGCAGCAGCAGGGCGAAGCCACTTTCTGGCTGAACGATACCACCGGTTTTTATAAGTCGTTTCCCGGTTCGTTTATCAACTTTACCAACTTTATGTTTTACCTGGACCCTTACGTAACTTACCTGAACAAACAAAACGACCGCCATAGTCTTAAAACCCGTTATTTTTACAGCAATAACCTCAGCGACCGGGGGCAGAACACGAACAGCCATAATATATATGGCGAATATCAGTACCAGCGCTTATTCCGCAAACTCGGCTTTAACCTGGTAACCGGTGTAATGGCCTCGTATACCCTGGCTAATTCGGAAGTATTCATTGGCACTCCCGATGGCAGCACCCGCAGTACACAGCTGAATGCAGCCATGTACCTGCAGCTGGAGAAAAAATTCTTTAAACGCCTTACCCTGCTGGGCGGTGCCCGTTTCGAGTATTTCGAGATCAACGGCGAATCGGCCGGTAAACCGGTGTTCCGCGCCGGGGCCAACCTTTCTGTTACGGAAGGTACCTTTATCCGTGCCTCTTTCGGGCAGGGTTACCGTTTCCCCAGCATCGGCGAGCGATATATCGTAACTGCTGTAGGTGGATTCGGATTCTATCCCAATGCCGGCCTTAAACCAGAATCGTCGTATAATGCAGAAATCGGCTTTAAGCAGATGTTCCGGATCAAAAACTTCGGCGGTTTTGTAGACCTGGTAGGTTTCTGGCAGGAATACAAAAACTTTGTGGAGTTTTATGCCGGCGGCTGGGGAAATAATTATCCCGGTCTGCAGCAAACTACCATACTGGGAGCAGGCTTCCAGTTCCTGAATACCGGCCGTGCCCGTGTACCGGGTGTGGAAATTACACTGGCCGGACAGGGAAAAATAGGTAAACACCTGGAAATACAACTGCTGAGCGGATATACCTATACCCGCCCCGTTACCCTGCAGCCCGACCTGGTGGTTGGCGCTTACAAACCCTTTATTGGGCTCGATTCTGTAAATGTTACCTACCTCAACAGCTCATCGCTTGTAAATAATAATAAACCCAGCGGATCGGGAGTTACCCCCGACAGCTCCATTCGCCTGCTTAAGTACCGTATACAACACCTGGGCAAGGTAGATATACAGTTTAACCTCGGTAATTTCGGGAAAGGCAAATTCAACAAAATGGAATTCGGAATCGGATTTGCAGCCCGTTTCTACAGCGGTATGAAAAACATAGACCAGTTCTTTATCGATTTCGATACCCCTGGAGGACTGGGTACCGGTATACGCCACTACATAGAAAATAATAACCTGAACGTTTGGGTATTCGATATGCGTGTAAGTGTTGGCTATAAAAACCGTATTAAAGCGGCTATTATTGTAAACAACCTGCTCAACAAATCGTATGTGCTCCGCCCTATGAATGCAGAAGCTCCGCGTTCCACGCAACTGCAGATCATGTATAAATTGTAATATCTTTGTATAAAATTTAAAACGAGAGAGTATGAAACGTAAACTTTTACTTTTTGCTTCGGCACTTTTTACAACCTATACAGCTACGGCGCAGGCTCCGCTTGCCAACGGCGACCTGGAAAGCTGGTCGAACCACACTACACCGCCGCCGGCATACGAAGAGCCTACAGGTGGTATGCTTTTTTCGCTGAACGAAATTTCGTCGTTCCCCGGCAACCCGCCTATTACCTGCTTTAAAGAAACCAGCAACGTACATGGCGGTTCTTACTGCGCACGTATGGTATCGGGCAGCGTTACACTTATAGGTACCACTATTTTTGTACCGGGTGTACTGGGAACTGTAAAACCTTACTACAGCCCCAATATCGGTGCAACACTGGGTGTACCTTTTACCGACAGTCCCAAAAAATTCAAAGGCTGGTACCGCTATACATCCGTACAGGGCGACTCTGCCGAGATAAGCGCTGCTACCGTACGTACTACCGGTGGTGTTCGCGAAACACTTACCGTTGCCAAAATGGTGGTTAAGCAAACGGTAAGCAACTGGACGGCTTTCGAAATTCCTTTCGTGGAAGTAGCTTCCGGTACTCCGGATTCTATTGTTATCGTATGTGTTTCCAGCGCCGGCTATAACCTGCAAAACCTTACACAGGGCCAGGGTAAAGTGGGTAGCACCCTTTGGGTAGACGATATGTCGTTCGACTATACCGTTGGTAATGCCGAAGAAATAATGAACGGCGAAACCATGAACATATTCCCGAACCCGGCAAGCGATATAATGACTGTAACCTATACGCAGAACCTGCATAACGGCCGTTTGAACATTATCGATGCCAATGGCAAAACCGTACTGAGCCAGGCTTATAAAGGCCAGTCGGCAGCAGTAGATGTTAGCATGCTGGCTTCCGGTGTATATACTGCCGTATTAAACGACGGTACACGCATCGTAAAACGTGCTTCTTTCATCCGCAAATAAGTATTGAAATATATTCATACAGAAAGAGGGCTTCGCACAAACGGAGCCCTCTTTTATTTTTACAATACCCGGTATTCTTAAATAAACTTTATTTTACCCGCAGCAAACCAGCACATACGCAGCAGCAGCAAACCGTGTTTAAAGCGCGAAATATTTGTATCGCCATAGGTACGTTCGCGGTAACGCACCGGCAGATCTATAATTTTAAGATTGAGTTTATACGCCCCGAAAAGCAGGTCGTAATCGCCAAAGGGATCGAACTCCCCGAAGAACTTACGGTTTGCAGCCAGGCGCTCGTAGTCTTTCCGGAACATTACCTTGGTACCACAGAGCGTGTCTTTTATCTGCTGCTCCAGCAACCAGGAAAACAGCATCGAAAAAAATTTATTCCCCAGCATATTCAGAAAACGCATGGCATTCTTTTCCATGGGGTATACCAGGCGCGAGCCGTTTATAAACTCGGCTTTGCCCGAAGCAATGGCGTGGTAAAACTTGGGAATATCCTCAGGCGGTACGGTAAGGTCGGCATCCAGAATCATAAGTATATCGCCCGTAGCCATGGCATAGCCCTTGCGTACCGCATCGCCCTTCCCTTTTCCGTCCTGGCGTGCAATTTTAATATCGTGCGTATCTTTATACTTCTGCTGTATCTCCTGTATTTTATCCCAGGTATCGTCGGTACTGTTCCCTTCCACGAAAATAATTTCCACATGCCGGCCAAAACGGGGCAGACGCAGAATGGCATTTTCGATGTTACCACTTTCGTTACGGGCAGGTATTACTACGGTGGTGGAATACTTGGCCGTGGTATCCTCGTTTATATCGTGCACCCGGCGGGCATTTACATAGTTGTTTATACACAACTGATTTATAAGGGGCAGTTTGGCCAGGTACTTATTGGTAAACCAGGATATAACAGGAATATTGTACGGGATAAGCAGGCGACGGGTGCTGCGGAAGCTTTCCCAGCCGGCCAGTTCCAGCATATTATCCAGGTCGCGGGCCGATAACCAGCTCTGCAGCGGAGTACGGCGCTTTAACCCCAGCAGTTCGCCCAGCTTAAGCATGGGTTCCCACAAATGATTGTAATAGGCAATAATAACCCGGGTATGCTCATGCGATACCTTCTGTATCTCTTCCAGTACCTGCTGCACATCGTAAAAGAAACCCACCGAATTGGAAATAACAATTACGTCGAATTTTTCTTCCAGCGTTATCTGGTGTGCATCCATTACATGAAAGCGGATACCCGAATGCGCTGAGCGGGCCTCGGCAATCATGGCCTCGCTAAAGTCGATGCCCGTTTTTGTGCGGCCTTTAAGCTGTGCCAGACTGTCGCCGTTGGCGCAACCTATTTCCAGCACCGAATCTTCTTCGTGTATATAAAAATTGCAGTAACGCACAATATCGTTCCAGTAATAACGGCGCGAAGCACGGTACTTACGAAGCCCGGGGGCTATCTGCTCGAAATATGCTAATGTGGTCTCTTTTCTCAATGTTCCTTTTTTTGTATTTTAATTGTCTGAAAAAGTGCAAAAAGCGGGTTAAGCGGACTCATGAGCTTTTCGCTGAAGGTTACGGCACCATACATAAACGATGGCAGAAGAGCGGGTTTCGACAGGCCGCCACTGATAATGTAGCGCAGTGGAGAATGCAGTTTTACAGAGACTACCTCAAGCTGCGGAAAACGTTGTTCGAAAAGGCTGCGGTCGCGGCTGAAGATAATCCAGGGCAAAGCCTGGTTACTGCCGCTGAGCGGCCCTCCGCTCTTTACAAACCAGTCGCCCTTCGGATCGAAGGGTTCGTGATGAAAGTTTTTATAAATGAAAGACGAAAACGGCGTGTGGGCAGGTTCTATCATAATAATAGCTCCGCCGGGAACCAGCACCCGTTCGGCCTCTTTCAGGAATGCCGCCGGATCGGGAATATGATGAAACACATTCAGCATAAAAATACCGGCCGTACTGTTATCTTCAAAAGGAATCGACTCTGCCGAAAAGCAGCCGTCGCAATACGGAAGCGGTAATATATCGGAAGTATATACCTGCGGCATTACCTCCTTCAGGAAACCACCTCCCGAACCTATCTCCAGCAAACGGCCCTCAGGCAGTGCAGCCGCCGCTTCGGCAAAACCAGCATACCAGCGGGTATATACCTTGTACAGAAAAGGCTTTTGCTGAATGATGTCTTTGTGCCGTATGGTGGTCTCCGGCTTATCCAGTTCGTTTATCATTGCGCTGAAACGTTGGCTGTATTATTCTGTTGCTGTCTTAATTTATCAATAAGGTTGTAGTCGAGCTTTACCACGGTTGCTTTTTCGTCGCGACCCTCTTCGTGCATTTTAACCAGGCAGCCGGGATATTTTTGCTCGATAGGAAACAGCGAATTGTGTACCGTATTAATAAAACGGCCGGGAATCTTACGTTTAAGGTCGAGCCGGAGTTCGGCCAGTATAAAGTAATCGACCTGTTTGCCCTTGTATGCTCCTGTGGGTATATTACGGAAATAGGCCACCAGCTGGTCGGCATCCTGCAGGGCTTTGCCCGTAAGCGTATCCGAAGGTATACGGTATACCGGGAAAAAGGTGTGCCCGCCACTGTATATGTACGACATAGGTTCTTTGCGGCTGGCTACAAGAGCATCTTTGGGCAGATTCTGTGCACACCATTCGCTGGCTTTCAGAAAGTTTACCCAGTCGGGCGTATAACCCCTGTATTTATCGCCTTTAAGGTTGGCCACAGCTTCCGGTATATTAGACGATACATCCTTAATACTTGAGATAAAAGAAGAACCGGCTATTATAACTACGAACAGCAGTACAAATACCTGCATAAAATTCACTTTACTACGCCGGGAAAGTTCGTACATAAAATACAGGCAGGTAATGGCAATAAGCGGTGTATATACCGCTATAAGCCGGTGTTGTGCCCAGGAGGTCTGCAGGGCTACAAAAGAAGCTCCCAGCATGGCCAGTGTAAAAAAGGCCGTAAACTGCAGCATCAGGTTTTTACGCCGCAGTGCCATATAAAGCCCTGCCAGCAGCAATGCACCCAGTATAAAAGCAGCAGCTCCGTAAACACCCTGCTTAAGGGTAGAATAGGGCTCTATAAAGCCCAGGGTTTCCAGAAAACGCTCGGTATAGTACTGGCTGTTTACCTGGAAACGCTCGAATAAACCGGCCAGATCTTCTTTACCGGCTGCATCGTTGTAGTAATCTTTGTACAGAATGCGGCTCCCCTGCCCTTTATACTGGTTAAGACCCCCATCCCATATAAGGCCGAATATAAGCTCGCGCAACCCGATAAATACACCGTAGGCAAGACCATACACCAGGCCTTCTTTAAATTTTTTGCGGATAAAGAACAGGAATACCAGCAGTATTACCAGTACTGCCGCTACATTACGCGTAGTGGATAACAACAGGGTTATAAAGGCCAGCAATACCAGCGAAAGAATGATCTTACGCCCGAAAGGTTCGCTTTTTTCCAGGTCGAGATGGCGGGCATAGCGAAAAAACAGCCAGGCAAACAGCAGGATAAAGAACGATTCTGTATAGGTATAAGACGCATACTCGAGCAGCAGCCAGTTGGTACTGAACAGCAGCATACCGGCCATTACCAGTGTGGGTGGCACCTTATCTTTAAACGCTTTAAAGAACAGCGGCACCGAGCCTACGAAGCACAGCAGCGAAAAAAGTTTCATCAGCAGTACATTCAGCCCGAATACGGAGGTAAGCAGGGCCAGCACCATAATGTAAAGCGGAGCATTGAACGTATAGGGGTTGTTTACAATATCGTGTCCCATGCGGTTACCGGCTACCAGGTACATAGCATCGTCGTTACCTATCGACATTTTACCCTGGAACATACCCAGTGCCATAAGCAGGGTAAACAGCGTAAAAAACCAGGTATACCTGTTATAGTTGGCGGCAAAATGTTTGTCCAGCAGGGCATATATACCGCTCAGCTCTGCCGTTGCAGCTTTAGTTGACACGGAGGCGGAAGCCGTGGAAGCAGTCGGTTTTTTTTTCATTTCAGGTTTTCTTCGGTAACAAATTTAAAAATTCTGGCATAGCTGCCTTACATAATTATTCCCGGGCAGCATTTGTATGCAGAACTGCATTCCCCTGAAGCCACTACTGGTTAAAGGTAAAGAATTTGTACCCTATAAAATTCCAGATCATGGAAACAAATACAGCCAGGAATTTGGCCAGCCAGAAATTAATTTTCCGTTTATCGTTCAGGAACCAGATAGTGCCGTTATTTACCAGCAAACCACCGGTACTTACGATCATAAAAGTAATATACTGCCCGGTCATATCCGGGTCGCTGTTTTCGAAGGTCCAGCTGCGGTTCAGGAAATAGTTGTTGGTAGCCGCCAGTATAAATGCCACACTGTTGGCTATATATTTATGCACCTTAAGCTTTTCCTTAAGCAGGTAGGTAACCCCGAAATCGATAACGAAACCGGCTACTCCCGTAACACCAAACTTAATCAGCTGCCATATGTTAATACCGAACAACATATACTTTAGAACGGGCAAAATTAGCAGAAATCTGTGGCTTGCCAAACGGCAGATTCCTGTTTAGAGCTAAAAGCATGGAAATAGCTACATTTGCAGTATACAATAATGTTATGGCGGTATTTTATTTTAACTTGTTTCTTACGGTTGCCTATGTAGGCATACTCTGGTTTATACAGGTGGTATACCTGCCTGTACTGCCTTATATTGATGCAGCGGCCCGCGAAAGCTTTGCCGAAAAACGCAGGATGAACTTTACTATGGTTACGTACCCGGTAATGCTGTTTGAGGCAGCCAGTGCGCTGTTCCTGTTTTTTCTGGCCTCGCAGAGCAAGGCATACCCTCTGTTTGCCGCAGCTACCCTGCTGTTACTGCTGCTGCTTATCTATACCTTTATGATGCGGAATAAAACCTTTAAGGAGTACGACCGCAGCTTCGACCCTGCCGTACATAAAAAACTGCTGAAGCAGAACCTGGTTATTACCCTGGGCTGGACCCTGCGCTTTCTGCTGCTGATCGCATCCATTGTGGTTTCGGAATAACCGGCCGGGGATGTAAACCAGAAGCCCGGCAGCCGTTACAAAAGCAGTACTTATTGCAAATACCGTTATGCTTACATTTTAACGATCTTTTGCGTGTGCTGCAAACGGCCGTTGCAAAATATGCGCAGGTTGTATACACCCGAAGCCAGTTCCTGCAACGATACAGCCTCTCCGTAGCTGAGCATATTTATGTTACGCAGCAAACGCCCCTGCATATCCAGTATCTGCAGCCCGAGTGCCTGTTGTCCCTGCCCGGCACGTACATAAAGGTACTCGGCCGCCGGATTGGGGAAAACTTCTATATCCGCTGCACCGGGCTCTTCTTCCTGCTGCAGATAATATTCGCAGGCACTGTATGGCCATATGTTTGTACTGAAAGCCCCGAGGTCTGGCGAATCGAAACAGGAGAAGCGCAGCATGGGGCCATCTATAATAATGCTGGCACAGGGAGGCCCCATAAAGTACTGCAGCTGAAAGCCTCCGTCCAGGTAGCCTACATGCTCCACAAAACGCCCACTCATAGCCACAATGGAACCGCTAACAGGTCTTACATCCCAGTAACGCAGACTTTGCCCGTTTATAACAACCGTACCCGTATCGTGTATATAGCTTTGGTTGTATACCATACAGCCGGAGTCGGCCATTATTGGCGCAGCAGTTGTCCAGCTGGTACCAACAGGCGCATTAAAGATAAACAGTATATAATTATCGCTGTACATCGTATCTCCACTCATACAAAAGTAACGTGTTTCATATTGCAGAGCCTCCGGAACAATTTGTCCAGGCTGGGGCGATGTAAATTGCTGGCGGGTAATTTCCATTTTCATACAATTACCGGTATTGCCTGTATATACCATCTTTTCCCAGTAGGGATACATAAAATCATTGGCATAGTGCCAGGTAGTACCCACAGGTACAAAGCCCTGCGCATAAAACACCTGCATACAAAGCAGGCTCAGTAAGGTTGTAAGGATTTTTTTCATACAGGATACATTGTTTAATCAGGAACCTAATTTACAGGCAAATACTCTCTATTCCGGCAGGTATAATGCTAAATACCTATCTTTGGGTATAAAACAACCGCTGACTACTCAATAATAAAAAACTGATAAACAAGTATTTAAACAAAAAGTATCCTTTATACAGCAAGTATAAATACCCACTGTTAGGTATATAATATACGAAAAAAATACGGAATAAACAAAATTATATTGTATCCACGCACACAGAGCCGGCAGGGCCTTTATACTTCGTAACATAATTGAAGGAGCCTGAGCACAGGTTATATTTTCAGCAAGCTTTTGTTTTAGTAAGGGCCCTGCTCCCCGGGTTCTTATTCCTTTATTATTTTTTGTGTGGCAAGCGGCACTCCGCCGGCCGATAGCTGCAGCACATATACCCCGGGACGCAAAGCGCCCAGTTCGAGCGACTGCCCGTCGGTAAGATCAGCAGCCTGCATAATCTTCCGGCCCTGCATATCGTATAATTCGGCCGTGCAGGGCAAGTCCGATCCGGTGTATATGTACACACGACCGGTAGCCGGGTTTGGAAAAATACGTATAGCAGAACCTGAAGCTTCGCTGAGCGAATAGTAATATTCGCAGGCACTGTATGGCCATTCTGAGCTGTTATAAAAACCGATACTATCCGATTCGAAGCAGGTAAAAAATACGGTACAGCACTCTATTACCCCACCTGCACAGTTATTGGTATTGTAATTCAGCAGGAAAGAACTCATATACCCGATCTGTTCAATAAAGCGCCCCTGCATGTGGATAAACGAAGAGTCGTTTAGCCCCACATCCCAGTAGCGCAGGCTTTTACCGTTTATGACAACGGTTCCCGTATCCAGAACATAGGTTCTGTTGGGTAGTATACAGGCTGTGTCTGAGCCCTGCTGTGCGGGTGCCGACACCTCCCAGCTGTCGCCCGGGTTAAGGTTAAATACAAACAGTACGGTACGGTCGCCGGGGCCGGCATCGTACAATGTATCTCCGTGCTGGCTGTAATACTGTACATGATGCTCAGGCGATAAAGAAACGGGGGTGCCGTTCATTCCCGTAACAAAGCGCTGGCGGGTACGCAGTATCTTCATACAGCTTTCTCCGGCAATAAGCGTATCTTTTTCGTACAGCATTTTTTCCCAGAAAGGGTAAAACACCGCATTGGTATAATGCCAGGTGGCACCCACAGGCACAAAATTCTGTGCATAAAAACATGCACTAAACAAAGCAAAAACGATTGTAAGGAGAAACTTCATGTAAGGTATAGCTGTTACTTATTCCCCTAAAGATAAAGTGCTCCTGTTAAGTATAGAGCAAAGTATGTATAAACGGTACTTACGATTGTATGTACGGCTTTCAGAATGCGAGCGCTGCCATTTCTGCTGCCATTTTCCAGGCTTCGAGTGCGGCTGCTTCGGCAAAATCTTCGCCGGAGGAGGCATATATTACCGATCGGGATGCATTAATAAGCAACCCTATATCGCCGTTACGGCCATATTTTACCACATCGGCCAGGCTGCCTCCCTGTGCGCCCACTCCGGGTACAAGTAAAAAGGCATCGGGAATATAAGTGCGTATGTCCTGCAGGTATTCGGCGCGGGTAGCGCCCACCACATACATAAGGCGTTCGGCACCTTTCCACTGCTGCGAGGTTTTAAGCACCTGTTTGTACAGTTCCAGTCCGTCGCTTTTCAGCACCTGAAAATCGAGTCCGCCGGCATTGGATGTAAGGGCCAGCAATATGGTGCTTTTATGCTCATAGGCCAGGAAGGGTTCCACGCTGTCGCTGCCCATATACGGAGCTACGGTTACGGCATCGGCACCCAGGTCGTTAAAAAAGGCCCGGGCGTACATATCGCTGGTATTTCCAATATCGCCCCGTTTGGCATCTGCAATTACAAAATGCGAATCGCCTATGTACTGTACCGTTCTGGCCATAATATCCCAGCCACGGGCTCCCAGGCACTCGTAAAAGGCGGTATTTATCTTATAGCTTACACAGTACTCGCGGGTAGCATCAATAATACGGCGGTTAAACTCAAATACAGGCTCATCATAACCCTCCAGTGCTGCCGGCAGTTTACGCTCATCGGTATCGAGTCCTACACACAAAAAGCTTTTTTTACGGAATATTTCAGCTACTAACTGTTGGCGGTTCATAGGTATTAAATTGCAGTTCCTTCTTTCAGTTTTTCGGCATTTTCGGCGGTTTGAAGCTCGCGTATAAAATCGTCGATTTCGCCGTTTACCACAGCATCCAGGTTGTAGCTGCTATAATTTATGCGGTGATCGGTAACCCGGCCCTGGGGCCAGTTGTAGGTACGTATTTTTGCACTGCGGTCGCCGGTACTTACCATCGTCTTACGCTTGCGCGATACTTCTTCCTGCCGTTTGGTATATTCAATATCGTACAGCTTGGTACGCAGCATCTGCATCGCTTTTTCGCGGTTGCCCAGCTGTGTACGCTCGGTCTGGCATACTACTACCAGGCCGGTAGGTATGTGTGTAAGCATTACCTTGGTTTCTACCTTGTTCACGTTCTGTCCGCCGGCTCCGCCGCTGCGGGCTGTTTCCATCTTTACTTCACTCTCTTTCAGGTCTACATCCCAGTCTTCGGCTTCGGGCAGTACGGCCACACTGGCAGCGGAGGTATGTACGCGCCCCTGCGATTCGGTTTCGGGCACACGCTGCACACGGTGCACACCGCTTTCGTATTTAAGGGTACCGTATACATCGTTTCCTTCTACTTCAAAAATAACCTCTTTATAACCTCCTGTGGTACCTTCGTTAGAGCTGGTTACATTCACCCGCCAGCCTTTACGCTCGCAGTAGCGGCTGTACATACGGAACAGGTCGCCGGCAAACAGCGAGGCTTCGTCGCCGCCGGTACCGGCACGTATCTCTACTACCGCATTTTTGGCATCTTCGGGGTCTTTAGGGATCATCATTATGCGAATCTCCTCTTCCAGCTGCTCTTTCAGCGGTTCGTTCTGGGCAAGCTCTTCCTTGGCAAGCTCTATCAGACCGGCATCTCTTTCGTTTTTCAGAATATCGCGGGCACCTTCTATATTTTCTACACAGCGCTTATACTTCTGGTAGGCCTCTACAATCGGTTCCAGGTCTTTATACTCCTTATTAAGGCGCATAAACTTCCTGTTATCGGAAATATTGGCAGGATCGGTAAGCTGTTTCCCGATTTCTTCGAAGCGGTCTTTTATAAATTCGAGTTTGTCTAACATAATGCAGAATTAAATGGCATACGGAGCTGTGTACATGCTAATAGCTAAAGCTACCCAGTTCCGATTCGATAATGAGCTGGTTCTGCTCTGCTTCTTCGCAATAGCCGATTACCTGCGCATCTATACCTACAGCGGCGGCCATGGCAATCATATCCTGCGCAGCAGCAGCATCGGTATATATCTCCAGGCGGTGCCCCATGTTAAATACCTTGTACATTTCGCGGGCATCGGTGCCGCTCTCTTTTTGTATCATGCGGAACAGCGGAGGTACAGGCAGCATATTGTTTTTTACCACACGCAGTTTTTCGGTAAACTTCATCACTTTGGTCTGTGCGCCGCCGGTACAGTGTATCATTCCCTGTATGGCGCTGCGGTGTTTGGCCAGTATACTGCGTATAAGCGGCAGGTAGGTACGCGTTGGAGACAGTACCAGTTTGCCGGCTGTAATACCGGTTTGCTCTTCTGTATCGGTAAGTTTAAGGGAGCCTGAATAGGCCAGGTTCTGTGGCATATTTGCGGCATCGTAGCTCTCGGGATATTTTTGGGCATATTCGTTGCTGAATACATCGTGGCGGGCAGAGGTAAGTCCGTTGGAGCCCATACCGCCGTTGTATTCGGTTTCCCAGGCAGCCTGCCCGTAAGAGGCAAAACCTACAATAACACTGCCGGGTTTTATCTGTATGTCTGCCACATCTTTACGCGGCAAACGGGCAAAGGCGGTATATCCTACATCCAGCGTACGTACAATATCGCCTACATCGGCAGTTTCGCCGCCGGATAAGTGCAGCTGCACACCATGCTTTTGCATTGCGGCAATAAAGTCGCCGGCAGCAGCAATAAGATGGGAAAGCACCTCGCCGTTGATATAATTTTTATTACGGCCAATGGTAGACGAAAGTATAATATTGTCGGTAATGCCGGCACAGGCCATATCGTCGAGGTTCATTACAATCGAATCCTGCACCACGCCTTTCCATACGGAATGGTCGCCGGTTTCGCGCCAGTAGATATAGGCAAGCGAGGTTTTGGTCCCGGCCGTATCGGCATGCATTACATTTACATACTCCGGATCGTTTCCTGCCAGGTCGGGCAGTATTTTGCAGAACGCATTCGGAAAAAGTCCTTTATCCAGGTTCCGGATGGCGTTATGTACATCCGTTTTGTCGGCAGATACTCCGCGCTGTTCGTATTTTGATGCTTCTGTCATCGCTTTTGTAATTCGGGTGCAAAGGAACAAAAAAGAAAAGAGCATTCCCAAAATGAATGGAAATGCTCTTTGTTTTATACGTTTCAGTGCTACTTGTCTTCTTCAACATCCTCTTTCGGAGCAGGAGGCGCAGGCGGTACAAAGCTGTCGTCGATCTTGCGGAGTTCCACACGACGGTTCAGTTTGTGGGCCAGTTCCTGATCGTCTTTGTTGGTAAGGCCATTGATGAATTCTTCGGTAAGTTTGGTACCTTTTTTGAACGGGCCTACATCTTCCTGCAGTACGCGGGGATCTGTTTCTCCTTTACCTACGGCTTTCAGACGCTTAGGATCAATTCCTTTCGAGATCAGGTTATCGTACACTTGTTTGGCACGGGCTTCAGAAAGTTTCTGGTTAGCCTCTACCGAACCACGGTTATCCGTATGGGCCGCAAGTTCGGCGGTCATGGTCGGGTTCTCTTTCAGAATGTTGAATATCTTGTTTACTGTATCCTGGTATTCGGGATAATATTCCTTCTGGGCAAAGATGAAGAGGATATCGAATGCCAGGGGCACTTCGCTCGACTTCATGGTAAGTTCCAGGTACAGGGTGGTATCTTTACAGGTAGTAAGCGGATCGATATCTTTGGTAGATGAGCTACCCGAGCTGCCAAAGTATTTTTCCTTACGTGTAGAGATATCGTAGGTTTCGTTAAAGGCTGCAGCAGGCAGAGTAACTTTACCACCGGCATCGGTAGTAAATTCCTTGGTTTCTCCGGCAGAGTTCTTATAGGTTACGGTAGCTCCTGCAATAGGCTGTTTGCTGTTTACATCCACTACGGTTGTTACAATGCCAATGCTGCTCTTCGCGATCTCGAAGGTGTAGATATCGTCTTTACCACGACCGCCGGGACGGTTAGAGGTAAGCAGACCTTTTTCGTTAATACCATCGAATACGATGGCAAAGTCGTCGCCTTCGGAGTTAATGGGATAACGCATATTTTCCACGTTGTTCCATTTACCCGGCTCTAACAGGGCGGCTTTATAAATATCGAAACCACCCATTCCGCTCAGGCGGTCGCTCGAGAAATACAGGCGATCGTCGGCGCGGAGGTAAGGATACATTTCATTATCGGCCGTATTGATTTCCGGACCCAGGTTTACCGGATCGGCAAAAGTACGTGCACGACGGTCGTACTTGGCTACCCAAAGGTCCATTCCTCCTTTGCCTCCGGGCATATTAGACGTAAACACCAGGTAATTACCATCGGCAGATATTGCAGGGTGTCCGGTAACAAACGAATCCGGCGTAAGCGGTATAAGTGTGGGAGCGCCCCATCCTTTACCCTGTTTTTTTGCTTCGTATATCTGGCAGCCTACCTTATTTTTCTTATCCGTTGCACAACGGGTAAAGTAAATTACGTTAAAACGCTTGTTCATGGCTGTAGCACCCTCGCTAGCCTTGGTATTGAGAGGATCTCCGATCGGAACGGCCTTTCCCCATTTCTTTCTTTTTGTATCGTACGAAATGGTGTACAGGTCTTCCGGCAGCTGACCGGTAATGATATCCGGTTTACCCATACCATCTTCACGCTTGCTGGTAAAGATAATCTGATCGCCTTTTTTGCTGGCATAGATCGGCGAATAATCATTCTCCTTTGTATTCAGCGGCTTCAGGTTCTCTACCGTGTAGCAGGTAGGATTGTTTTTATACTTCACGGCCATATCGCAGGATTCCAGACCTGCTTTGGCCACGGCATTATCCGGGCTGCTTTTCAGAAATTCCTGGAACTCTACTTTGGCATCTTCGTACAAACCCATTTCTTTCTGGGATATGGCTTTGTACAAATGAATTTCGGGCTTGTCTGCACCGGCTTTGAGGGCCTTATCGTACATGGCAACCGCTTTTTTGTGGTCTTCCATGAAACTCATACAGTTACCCATCATAAAGTACATACATCCGCGCTCCGACTTATCTTTAATTTTGGAGGCAGATTTTTCGTAGAACTCATAAGCTCTGAAGTAGAAGCCCTGGTTATACTGCTTGTCTGCTTCCATAGAGGCTTTGGTATCGCACTGGGCAAAGGTACCCAGGGTGCTTCCCGCTGCCAGGATCAGTGTTAAGGCATTGTTTTTCAAAGATATCATAAGTAGAGGAATAAACTTATTAAAAATACACGTACAGCGAAATTATGAAAATTTTGTTAAAAAGAAAAAAAAAGAGAAAAAGAGCTATTTTTCTTTATCGGCAGGGTCAATGTCTTTCAGTGTTTTATCGATGTCTTCGGTAAAATTTTTACGGTTCTCGTAAATTTCCCGTTCCACATCACGCACACTGCCGGTAATTTCCTTTTTAATGGAATCGGTTGCGTTCCGCACCTCGCGCATACCCTTGCCTAATGTCCTTGCAAATTCAGGGATACGCTTGCTCCCGAAAAAAATGAGGATAAAGAGCAGGATAATAAATACTTCTCCGCCACTCATATTTAAAAAGAAAGGAATATACATGGACTTATTTTTTACAAATGTATGAAAAAAGCCTCGTCTGTAGCAGACGAGGCCTTTCTTAAATCTTTATTTACAAGCCGGAGCTTACGCGTTAACGGCTGCTTTTTCTTCTTGTTCTTTCTTGCGGCTTTTTTCGGCACCCAGGTCGAGCATGAGCGGCGAAGCAATGCACAGCGAAGAATAAGTACCTACACCAATACCTACCAGCAGGGCAAAGCTCATGCCTTTAATAGCCGGCCCGCCAAACAGGAAGGTTACAATAAGTACCAGCAAGGTGGTAAATGAAGTATTGATCGTACGCGAAATGGTACTGTTGAGTGCGGTATTTACCAGTTCGGCAAATTTTCCGCGTCTGTGCTCCGACAGGTATTCGCGTATACGGTCGAATACAACCACCGTATCGTTGATAGAATAACCGATAACCGTAAGTACGGCTGCTATAATGGCCTGGTCGATCTCGAGCGAGAACGGCACAATACCATTCAGCAGGGTGAACATAGACAGGGTAATAAGTACGTCGTGCAAAAGCGCTACCGTAGCTCCCGCACCAAAGCGCCAGCTCCGGAAACGGATCATAATGTAAAAGAACATAATTACCAGCGAGGCTATAACGGCATATATCGACTGCTGGCGTGTATCACCGGCAATGCTTGCCCCTACTTTTTCGGCAGAGCTGATACCTATACCCGAATTCTCGTCTTTGAACTGTTCGAAGCCCGGATCTTTTTTAAAGAAAGGCTTAAGTCCGTTGTATAGCGTTTGCTTTACCTCGTTTTCGCCATTGGCGTCGGTAATATCGTATTTGTACTTGGTAATGATCTTAATACGGTCGTTACCACCAAACAGTTTTACCTGCGGCTCGGCATTGTCGAAGCCTGTAGCAAGTGCTTTGGCAATATCTTCCGTTTTAAAGTCGGTATTATCCATGGTAACGGTAAAAGTACGTCCGCCCATAAGATCCACACCCAGGTTAAATCCTCTGGTAACGGCCGATACGGTTCCGGCCAGAATTATCACAGCCGACACCAGGTAAAATATCCTGCGCTTTCCTACAAAATTAATATTAAAACGGGTAAAGGCATTCTCGGTAGCTTTTATCGAGAACGTGATGTTCATTTTGCGGTTCAGCATCCATTCGAAAATAAGACGCGAAATAAAGATAGCGCTGAACAGCGAGGTAAGAATACCTATAAAGAGTGTTACGGCGAAGCCTTTTACCGGTCCGGCACCAAATATCATAAGTATAAGTGCGGTAAGAATGGTGGTTACGTTACCGTCGATAATGGAACTGTAGGCTTTGGAATAACCTTCCGAAATAGCCATACGGATCCCTTTACCATGCCTGAGCTCTTCGCGTATACGTTCGAATATAAGTACGTTGGCATCTACCGACATACCAAAAGTAAGCACAATACCGGCAATACCGGGCAGGGTAAGCGTAGTGCTTAACGAGGCCAGTGTACCTACCAGGAAAAGTATGTTGGATATCAGGGCTGTATCGGCAACCAGACCTGCTTTGCCATAGTACAATGCCATATACAGAAGTACAATGATAAGAGCTATCACCATAGACATAAGACCGGCATTAATGGCCTGGTCGCCCAGTGAAGGACCTACCACCGCTTCTTCAATAATGTCTGTAGGAGCCGGAAGTTTACCGGCCTTAAGAACGGTAGCAAGCGTTTTGGCATCTTCGAATGTGAAGTTACCGGTGATCTGCGACGAACCGTTGGGAATTTTCTGGTTAATGGTAGGTGCACTGTATACTTTACCATCGAGCACAATGGCTACGGACTCCTGTGGTTTTTTAGCTGCTTTTTCTTCGGTTATGCGTGCCCATTTCTCGGCACCGCCACGGTTCATCTGCATGGTAACCATAAAGCCGCTTCCGTTCGGATTCTTTTCGAACGAGGCATCGGTAACCACATCACCATCCATAAGCGGCTTACCCTTGCGGGTTTCCTTGGTAGTATATATGGTAAGATAAGCGCCGCCGCCACCCAGTACCGGTTTCGGACTGAACATCAGCTTAAGATCGGCAGGGAACAGCGAACGTATACGTGCATCGCGCATGTAACCGTTAAATTCGGCGGTGTCCTTGGTAAGGATCATACCCAGAACAGGGCCGGGAATATATTCCTGCTGCTGTGTTTCCGGGTTAATACCTATGTTAAGCTGTACCAGGCTGAGCAACGGATTACTCTTACGGTAATCTTCGCGCATCTTTTTCATTACTGCGTCCGAATCAGCAGGTGCAGGCTCGTCCTTTTTAACACCTGTATCCTTAGGCATGGCTATCTGCGGCTCATTTACAACCGTAGCATCGGCCAGGGCACTCGAATCTTTAGAACCTGTACTATCGGGCGATATTGCTCCATCAACAGCCGGGGCTGATGACTTTTTAAAGCGCACTATCTCCTGATCGGCCTTCTCAAATTCATCGAGCAGCGTACGCATTTCGTACGTTTCCCAGAACTCCAGTTTTGCTGTGGCAGAAAGCAGCGAACGTACACGTTCAGGATCTGTAACACCCGGCAGTTCAACCAGGATGCGGTCTTTACCCTGTAAACGCTGTATATTCGGCTGGGTAACCCCAAACTGGTCGATACGTGAATTCAGTACCTCAAAAGAACGTTCGATCGACTCTTCGGCTTCTTTCTTAAGAATAGCCACCACTTCGTCGTTGCTCGTTTTATTGGTAATGGAAGTCTGGTCCTTATGGCCGAAATAAGCCGGTGAGGCCAGCGCTACTTTAGGATCGAGTTCTTTGATCTTTGCATAGAATATATCAACAAAGTTCTTATCCGAAGTTTTTGCTTCTTCCTTCGCAAGCTCAAGCGCTTTGTTGAAGTTCGCATCTTCCGTTCCGTTGGCAAGTGCTTTTAACAGTTTTGGTACAGATACCTCCAGGGTAACATTCATACCACCTTTAAGGTCCAATCCAAGATTCAGCTCACGACGCTTCGAATCGTTGTAGGTAAAGTAAGTGTAGTCGCCGAATACCTTCTGATCTCCGATAGAATCGAGATACAGACGCTCCTTGGCAGGATCGCCGTTAGCATATGACCGTGCATCACTTTCTACCTTACGGGATACGAAGGTGTGAGACAGGGACCACAGGGAGGCCAGCGCCACTAATACTACCAGGAATTGAACAAATCCCTTATTCTGCATAGACTTTAGTGAAATTTAAATATATTGATCCTAAAATTAAGGCGGCAAATATATCTTTTTGTTTTTTATTTTCCCAATTTTGTTACTGATGAAAAAGAAATACTTATCCGGAGCCTTTTTGTTTTCCTGCGCAGGAACTATACTGATGTATGCAGCCTGCAACTGTATGCAGGTTATGGCGCAGGGTTTTTACCAGTTCCAGCGTACCGATGCCATACCGGTTACGGTACAGTCGGGCCTGCTTAAAAATGCCTGGGCTGGCGGAATGAACTTTATGCAGGTAAACTCGGCCGACCTGGACTACGATGGTAAAAAAGACCTGGTATTCTTCGACCGGAGCGGCTTTCGGGTACTCCCCTTCCTGAACACGGGCAACAGCGGAGAAGTAAATTACCGCTATGCCCCCGAATACCGCCAGGCATTCCCGAATATGCGCGAATGGATGATTATGCGCGATTATAACGGCGACGGAAAAATGGACATATTTACATACTCTACCGGGGGAGCCGCCGTATATAAAAATACAGGCGATGCCGGATCCGGACTCAGTTTTCAGCTGGTGAACAACCTGCTTATGAGCAATACGGGTATGATTACGCAGAGTATCTTTATTACCTCGGACGATATACCGGGCATTACCGATGTAGACGGCGACGGGGATATTGATATCTGTACCTTTAATAACCTGGGGCGCTGTGTGCAGTTTCACCGCAATATGAGCCAGGAACTGTACGGCAACTCAGACAGCCTGCGTTTCAGGCTGCAGTCGGATAACTGGGGAAATTTTTCGGAAGGCATAAGCAGTAACGATGTAATACTGAACGACAGCTGCGATGCTTTTAAGAATAATAAGGCCGATGGAGCCTCTACTTTTCTTATTACCGACCTGAACGGCGATGGCCTCGTGGAATGTGTTCTGGGGGATGCAAATTATATGAACCTGATATCGCTTAAAAACGGTGGTACGCCTGTAACAGCCAATTTTACCAGTTTCGATCCCAGTTTTCCTGCAAATAACCTGTCAACCGTTGCTGCCAGCATAACCATATTCCCGGCCGCCTTTTACGAGGACATAGATAACGACGGCAAACGCGACCTGGTAGTATCGCCGCAGGGTGTAAACCGCTCGGAGAACAAACAGAGCGTATGGTGGTACCGTAACCAGGGTACTGATGCTTTTCCGGATTTTAAATTTGTGGAGAACAGCCTGCTGCAGAAAGAGATGATTGATGTGGGCGAAGGCGCCTACCCTGTTTTTTTCGATTATGATAACGACGGGCTGCAGGATCTCATTATTTCGAACCACGGGTATTTTATATCGCTGCTCAGCTACAGCACACGTATGGCTCTGTTCCGCAATACCGGTACGGCTTCTGCTCCGGAATTTACACTTGTTAATGATAATTTCGGGAACCTGGCCAACACCGGCTTGCAGAGCATTACACCTACCTTTGGCGACCTGGACGGGGATGGCGATATGGATATGATTATCGGTGAAAAGAACGGCAGACTGCATTTTTACCGCAATATTGCCGCTGCCGGTCAGCCTGCACAATTTACACTGGCCGAAGCTAATTTTAAAAATATACAAACCCAGCAGTATAATGCGCCCTTCCTGTTCGATATGAACCAGGACGGCAAACTGGACCTTCTCGTGGGTAATATACGGGGCTGGGTAGATTATTACCAGAACAACGGTACCACTTCAACCCCCGATTTCAGTTCTGTTCCCAGCATTCCGAAAATCGGCGGCATAAGTGTGGTCGACAGCAGCATCAGTCTCAACGGCTTCAGCACTCCCGTTGCGATCCGCGACGGCAACGATATTCACATCTTTGTAGGTTCGTACAGCGGTAAAGTATCGCATTACCGCAACGTTATCTGGAACCTGAACGGCAGTTTCGAACGGGTTACCAACAGCCTGGGTGGCATTACCCGCGAAGGACTGCGTACGGCTCCGGCCATTGCTTACCTCGACAACGATAATAAATGGGACCTGGTACTGGGCAATTATTCCGGCGGAGTTTCGGCGTTTATGGGCACGGTATTCAATACCGGTCTCAGCGAAAGCAGTACTCCTTCCATACAGCTGCTTCCCTACCCCAACCCTGCCTCCGGCGAAGTATACCTTAACCCCGGCCTGCAACCCGGAGGCACCTTCAGCCTGCTCGACCTTACCGGCAAAACCCTGCTGAGCATGCAGCTGCCGCCTAATACACCCATACAGTTTCAGGTACATTCGCTGCCCCAGGGTATGTATATTATTCGCTGGGAAGGCAAAAACGGAAGTGTAAAAGGCGAAGGTAAACTGCTTGTTGTGCACTAAAAAATATTAAAAAGCAGACGCAGATAAGCCCTGCTTCGTTATTAAATTTGATACTTTTGCAAAAAATCGCGTATGGAAAATCAGGAGAACCAGAAAAAGAAATCGAATAAAGGACTTGTTATTGTTTTACTGCTGCTGCTTTTGATGTCGGTAGCCGGCAATGTGTACCAGTATTTCAACACACGTGAAATTATTATTGAAAAAACACAGGCCCTTACCCAGATAGATACTATTACAGCACGTAAAACCGAGCTGGAAAAAGAAGTAGGCCAGATATCCGACGAACTGAACCAGTTTAAGGGCCGCAGTGCCGAACTGGACTCTCTGCTGGCCGATGCCAACCAGAAAATTGAGGACCAGCGCCGCCAGATTGCAGGACTTATTGATACCCGCCAGGATTACCAGATATTACAGGCCCGTTACGACGACCTGCGTAAGCTGAAAGATGAATACCTGAAGCAGATTGATAAATTGCTGGCCGAAAATAAAGAGCTCCGTTACCAGAATACCGAACTGAGTGTACGGGTTGATAAACTGAACGAAAAAAACGAGGAACTGGTAAGCAAGGTAGATATTGCATCGGCTCTTAAAGTGCAGAATATACGCCTTACTCCCTATAAAATAAAAGGAAACGGGAAACAGGTACCGGTAGAGAAAGCCAGCAAGGCCGACCGTATCAATGTTAAATTCACCATTCTTCCGAATAAACTTTCGGCTGCGGGCGATAAAGTAGCATACCTGCGTATTGTAAACCCGCAGGGCTATGTGGTGGCCGATCTGAACCAGACCACACGTACCTTTACCACACGCGAGGGTAAAGAAATGCCATACAGCCGCCTGTTAAAATTTACGTATTCGGGTGCCAGCAGCGTAGAAGATGTGAACTGGGATCAGGAAGTATTTACCAAGGGAAATTACAGGTTCGAGATTTATATCGACGGCGATTTTGCAGGTTCTGATGAAGTGGTGCTCGATTAAACCTTTTTCTTTGCTTTTGCCTGTACTGCTGAGCTCATGCATAGGCAGCGATGCGGGCAACAGGATCGATTCCGGCGTATACGATAAGGAAACCATGGCTCATGTACTGGCCGAAATGCACCTGATAGAGGCGGCTTACCGCAGCGGTGCCATTGAACCCGAAATACAGGGTAAAGGCCGCATTGTTCAGCAAAAAGCACTGGAACGCCTGGGTACAGATACCCTGCAGTTCGACGAAAGTTTTGCCTATTATTCGGCCAACAGTAAAAAGCTGGAAGAAGTATACGACCTCGTTAATATTGAACTTACCAAGAAAAAACTGGATGCGATTGAAAGTAAATAAAGGCCTGGCTATGCTGGCCTTATCAACAGGCTTCGCGCTGCTTGGCGCCTGCGGCGGACAACAACAGTCTTCTGCCGGACAACATACAGATGCCCGGACAGACTCTGCTACCTGCAGTGCTGCAGGCTCTGATCTGAACCCCAACGGCACCTCCGAACTGGCTGCACTTATGCGCGTAATGTTTGCCAGGTCGGAAGAATGGAAAAAAGCGATTGAGCAAAAACAGGAACTGGGTATTTACCCGGTGGCCTTTGATAAACTTAAAACAGCTGCGCCTACCGATGCGCATATGAAAAACGAAACCTTCGATCCCTTTGCCGACGATTTTATACGACGCACCAAAGAATTACTGGCCGCCTCTCCCGAAAAACAGAAAGAGGCCTTTGCCAGTTACACCGAAGGCTGTATGAACTGCCATACTACCATGTGTCCGGGCCCGGTAAAACGAATTAAACTCTTACGTATTGAACCATAAAAAAAGGGAAGCCTGCGCTTCCCTTTACTGTTTTATATGCTATCTGTTTAATGTGCAATCACAAACTTGCGCGATACAGTGCGGTCCGAATTGCCGAAACGTATACGGGCATTATATACCCCGTTCTTAAACGAAGATACGTCGATACGCAGCAAACCGCCGTTTTGCTTGTTACTGCTCAGCTGCAGGCTGCGACCCGCCATATCGGTAATATCAACACTGAAGGCTGTGGTTCCTGCATCGATATACAGCTCCGAAGCTGCCGGATTCGGATACAGCTGCACCTGTACATCTTCGGCTGTTACTTCATCTACCGATGTACCCGGAGGGCAAACCACGGGGAAAATGGCATGTGCATAATTGGTATTATATCCATCGGTATAGGAATGCCAGGTATCATCGCTGTAGAGTTCCCAACCGGTGGTACCGCTTACTTCGCCGGCTGCCGAAGTAAAGAGCGCTACTGTACTGCCGCCTGTGGGCAGCACCAGGCCTACATAAAAGTTTCCGTTAACCGTTACCGGGTTAGCACCCAGGTCCCAGTATACAGCATCGCCGTTTGTAGGGAGCGAACTCACATTCACCACAAGCGAACGCAGTTCTGTTCCCGGGGAGCCGCCCGGACCGTTGGCGCTCCATACCTTGAAGGTACAGGTACCACTTCCGCTGGCATTAAAGAAAATAAGGTATGCGCCTTTCAGCTGGTAATTATTTGGCCAGCTATCGGTAAAGAATTCGGCCTTGGCCTTATCTCCGTAACCGTTATTCCCGGCCACAAAACCTCCTGTGCTGGCCTGTATCTGCGAAGGTGTATTTACCCCTATTATAAAGTTACCTACAGTATCGCAATTGCCTGTAGGGGTTGGGGTAACTCCCGAGCAGGCATTCTTACCATCGAGTGTGGTGGGGTTTGTTCCGGCAGGGTCGAGCCAGGGTCTGAGCCTGCGATCGTTAGCGGCTCCGGCCGATTCCCAGCTGTACGAAAACTTACCATACAGGTCGGGCTGGTTGGTTGCGTTGCAGAAAGAGCTGCCACCACTCAGGTCGCCAACTATACGTTTGTTATTGTCGAAAATAGGACTACCCGACGAGCCGCCTTCGGTTACACCATGTCCGTTGGTTGTAGCCACCCAGGTAACACGCCAGTGGGCATTGGCCGTTCCGTTATTCCAGGTAGAACTGCTGAGCGTAGAAGAATAGGTAGATATTTTCTTGATATCGCCGGAAGGGTGATGAATGCTCACGCCCGAAGGTGAACCTGCTGCACCCCGGTTCCAGCCTGCATAGTATACATTATAGGCTGCCGGTATGGTACCGTTGAGTTCCAGCAGCTGAAAGTCGGACTGACTTACCACCGAACTGCTACCGCTGGCTGCACGGCGTATGCAGCCCGTTTTAGTCTGGTCGTCGAGGTTGTTGGCCGAACTTGGATCGGGGCAGGAAGGCGCTTCGAAATTAAAGTAGAATATCCATTGTCCCAGGTTCGATGCCGAAGCACCGGCACCGCAGTGCTGTGCAGTAAGCAGGTAATTCTTACAGTCCTGTGAGGTATTATTTATCATAGCTCCGCTGCAGAGCCCGGCGCTGTTACCTTCTACCAGTATAATTTTTACTGCCGAACGTTTCTGGTCTTTCCAGTTATTACCCTCGCTGCAGTTTACGTTTACCTGACAGGGATCCGAAGCACCAAAATCACCGGCATTCTTTTCCAGGAATTCCACACCGCGGAAAAAATAGCCTATATGCCCAATTTCGATGATTGGCTCACCGCTTACCGTGGAGGGCTGATAGTATTCCAGCACAATTTCGTCGCCCGGTACAATAGCCGTAGCATAAGCTTCGGTTTCGGTATTTTCGTTGGCATAATGCGGCCCTTCCACAAACCCGGTGCTCTGGTTGTAGCTAAACAGCACCGAGCCTTCGGGGATCGCAAAACGATCGAAATAAAACGACAGTCCGCGGGCTGCTTCGGCTTTTACCTTAAAGCGCCATAAACGGCTGCCATCCGGGTAAACGGTCCACTTACCCGAATTTTGTGTTGTGTAACTTACCGGCATAAGGCGGGCAATTTTGTAAAAACTGCCATCGCGGCCGCTGTCTTTTACCATTTCGGCAATAGTTTGCGCAGAAGGAGCTTCAACTTTCTGTGCCGGTACATCGGTCAGGGTCTGCCGCTCACTAAACCCTCTCGGGTAACCGAGATACAGGTTCCTCTGCGCATAGAGGCCCACCTGTACGGCAATGAGCATGGCGATTAAAAGGATACGTTTTTTCATACACTGTTTGTTTTATTAATGAGCAACCACCACAGGCAGGGTCTGTTGCATTTTTCCGGTTTTTATGTGCAGGTAGTAGGTTCCTGCGGCAAGTTGTGTTACAGAGATACGTCCGTTTATGAGCATGCCGCTCTGTACTACTTTACCCTGTATATTCATCAGCCTGTATTCGGCAGCACCGGGTTCAGAAAGCTGAACATGCAGCAGATCCGAGGCCGGATTTGGAAACACCTGAACACCGGCCAGCTCAGCTTCTTCGCTGGAAGCAATGCCGGCGCAAATGTATTCGGTTTTAGTTTCGGTATCGGAACCCGCACTGTTGGTAGCAGTAAGCGTAACGGTATAGCAGCCTAAGGTAACCAGGCGCACACCCGGATACGGGCTTGTGGCATTGCCGAACGTATAAAGCCAGCCTACCGGGGGCGATATGCTCCAGGAGTAGGATGTGGGCGAATTGGTGCATAACTGGGTAAGGTATACAATTCCATTCAGTGCCACCAGGGTCTGGTCGGCTGTAAAATTGGCCACAGGAGCAGCCGATGCTGTAGTGCAGGCATTACGGCCATTGAGCGTGGAGGGATTCTGTGCAGCGGGGTCGAGCCAGGGTCTGAGCCTGCGGTCGCTGCTGCTGCCTGCCGACTCCCAGCTGTAGGCAAATTTGCCATACAGGTCGCCCTGTGTAGGCGCTGCGCAGTCGGAGCTACCTCCACTCAGGTCGCCTGTTATGCGCCCGCTGTTATCGAACAAAGGGCTTCCCGAAGAACCTCCTTCTGTAACTCCGTGTCCGTTGGTAGTGGCAGCCCAGGATACACGCCAGTGCGTGCCCGGGGTACCGGTCCATGAGCTATTGCTGAGTGCAGATGTATAGGTAGATATTTTTTTCAGGTCGCCTGCCGGATGATGAATCCCAACACCCGATGCCGAAGACGTACCTGCCCGGGTCCATCCCGCATAGTATACATTATAGGCAGCAGGTATCGATTTGTTTAGCTCTACCAGCATAAAGTCCGACAGTTCAACCTCCGATACCGTTCCGCTGGCAGCTCTGCGCACACAGCCGGTAATGGTCTGGTCGTCGAGCGCTGTGGCCGAACCGGGAGTACTGCATCCAGGTGCTTCAAAATTAAAGTAAAACACCCACTGGTTCAGGTTCGAGGTGGTTGCCCCTGCTCCGCAGTGCTGCGCGGTAAGCAGGTAGTTTTTACAATCCTGTGCGGTATTGTTTACCAGTGCACCCGAACACAGGCCTATCAGGCTTCCGTCGCGCACTTTTATTTTAACCACAGAACGTTTCTGATCGCCCCAGCTGCTGCCTTCGCTGCAATTCGCATTTACTTCGCAAGGTTCCGAAGCCCCCAGGTCGCCGGCATCTTTTTCCAGCAACTGGTTCAGTCCGCGGTACAGGTATCCCGAACCACTGATTTGTGCTTCAAAGGTTTGTATATCTCCTTCCGGGAACCAGACTTCCAGCACGGCATTTTCGCCGGGTACTGCACCGGTTGCAAAAGCGTCGCCGCTAACATCTGAGGCAAAGTAAGGCCCTGCCACAAATCGGTTATCCGGTGCCCGCAGCACCATAGCTGCGGCTTCGGGAAGTACCAGTTTGTCAAAATAAAGATCTAGCCCCTGAGCTCCAGGAGCAGAAATGGTATAACGCCAGAGCAGCGAACCGTTCTCCCGCTTTATCCATTCTCCCGAACTAAGTGCATTATGCCCCTGCACCTGCTGTATCTCACCGATTACATACATGGTTCCGTCTTTTGCCTGAGACGACAAAGCGGAGTACGAAGGCGCCTTCAGCAGCAGGTCGGCCTGCTGAGCGCGAAGTACGCCGGATGAGAGGCTGGCAAGAATGCATGCGGCGATTAAATGCTTCTTCATAAACCAAATTTACAGAGAAGCAACGAACTCGTCAAATAAATAACGAGAATCGTGCGGTCCTGCCGAAGCTTCGGGATGGTACTGTACGCTGAATACCGGTTTGTTCTTAATTCGTATTCCCGCAACCGTGCCATCATTGAGGTGGCTGTGAGTTATTTCCACATGCTCTGGAATATTTTCATTTTTAATGGCAAAGCCATGGTTCTGGGATGTAATCTCCCCTTTACCGCTTACGAGGTTTAGTATGGGATGATTTATGCCTCTGTGCCCGTTAAACATTTTAAAGGTTTGCATACCCAAGGCCTGCCCCAGTACCTGGTGCCCCAGGCATATACCGAATATTTTAAGGTCTGCCGCTATCATTTCCTTCAGCAGCGCTGTAACTCCGCTCAGTGTTTCCGGATCGCCGGGACCATTACTGATAAGATAACCGTCGGGGTTCCAGGCCTGCATTTCCTGCAGGGTGGCATGCATCGGGAATACTTTAACACGTACATTGCGTTCGGTAAGGCAGCGTATAATATTCTGCTTTACACCCAGATCCAGCAGGGCCACTTTACGTGCAGCGTTCTCCGGCCCGGTTTCATAGGCTTCCTGTACACTTACTTTCGAAGATAGTTCCAGGCCTTCCATAGACGGTATCTGAGCCATTATTTTCTGCAGCTCGTCCCTGTCGAACACTTCGCCGCTGATAATGGCATTCATGGCACCGCAATTGCGTATATGACGTACCAGGGCACGGGTATCCACACCATACACCACGGTTACGCCGGCTTTTTCGAAGTAGGCCTGTACAGAACCTTCTGCTGCCGGCCTCGAATACTTATCCGAAAAATTGCGGCAGATCATGCCGGCGATTTTTATACCATCCGACTCCACATCAGCGGCATGTACGCCATAATTACCGATATGTGCCGTATTCATTACCAGTATCTGCCCCAGGTAAGAGGGGTCTGTAAACGTTTCCTGGTAACCCGTCATAGCGGTGTTAAAACAGATTTCACCGGTGCAGGTACCGGTTTTTCCTGCTACAAAACCTTCAAATACAGTTCCATCCTGAAGGTAAACAATTCCTTTTTGCGGTACATTATATTTCATAATCAGAGTACAAAAAAAAAGGATAAATCCTTTCGGTTTATCCTTTGTGAAAATTAATTGAAAAAAAAGGCAACATTTATGCGTTTTCTTCCGGTGTTTCTTCGTTAGCAGATTCTTCGGCCTTAGGCTCCTCAGCTTTTGCTTCTTCCGCTTTGGGAGCAGCTGTTTTGGCTTTGGTACCCGAACCACGGCGTGTACGTTTTTTACCGCCTTTGCTTCCGGCATCCTTCAGCAGTGTTTCGTTGAAATCTACCAGTTCGATCAGGGCCATCTCTGCACCATCGCCGGGGCGAACACCCAGTTTAATGATGCGGGTATAACCACCCGGACGGCTGCCTACTTTGGCGCTTATTTCGCGGAACAGTTCAGAAACTGCGTATTTATTACCCAGGTAAGAGAACACCACACGACGAGAGTGTGTAGTATCGTCTTTCGACTTGGTAATGATAGGTTCTACGAATTTACGCAGTGCCTTTGCTTTGGCCACTGTGGTTGTAATTCGTTTATGCGTTATCAGTTGGGCAGCTAAATTCGACAAAAGCGCTTTACGGTGACTAGCTGTACGCCCTAAATGATTTATGGTTTTTCCGTGTCTCATTTTCTTAAAAAATTTAAGGATTTAAAGGTAAAGTTAGTCTTTGTCCAGTTTGAATTTAGCTACGTTCATGCCGAAGTGCAGATTTTTGGAACGTACCAGTTCTTCCAGCTCCATCAGCGATTTCTTACCGAAGTTACGGAACTTCAAAAGATCGTTTTTATTGAAAGATACCAGTTCGCCCAGTGTTTCCACATCAGCGGCCTTCAGACAGTTCAGTGCGCGAACGCTCAAATCCATGTCAACCAACTTCGTTTTCAAAAGCTGACGCATATGCAGTGCTTCCTCATCGAATTCTTCCGTCTGCGTTTTTTCTTCTATATCCAGGGTTATGCGCTCATCAGAGAACAGCATAAAGTGCTGGATAAGAATTTTAGCAGCTTCCTGCAGGGCATCTTTCGGAGTAATAGAACCGTCGGTTTCGATATCGAGTACGAGTTTTTCGTAGTCGGTCTTCTGCTCTACACGATAGTTTTCAATGGCATAGCGCACATTGCGTATCGGGGTAAAGATTGAGTCGATGGCAATGATGCCGATCTCGGAACCGCTTTGTTTATTTTCCTCCGCAGGAACATAACCGCGACCTTTTACGATCGAAAATTCCATCTGGAATTTAGTACCGGGTTCCATGTGGCAGATGATCTGATCGGGATTCAGAACCTGAAAACCACTGGTGAATTTACCCAGATCGCCGGCAGTAAGTTTATCGCCACCGGTAAAGTTTACGGTCACACGCTCGTTATCGAGAATTTCGATCTGGCGTTTGAAACGTACTTTTTTAAGATTCAGGATAATCTCAGTAACGTCTTCAGTAACTCCTTTCAGTGATGAGAATTCGTGCGATGCACCCTCGATTTTCACAGAGGAGATGGCAAAACCTTCCAAAGAAGAAAGCAGGATACGACGAAGGGAATTACCGATAGTGATTCCGTACCCGGGTTCCAACGGACGAAATTCGAATTTGCCGTTGAAATCATCCGATTCCAGCATTATTACTTTATCAGGTCTTTGGAAATCAAGAATAGCCATTTTATATGACGTTTAAATGTTATTATTTAGAATACAATTCTACGATCAGCTGTTCTTTGATGTTTTCCGGGATCTGTTCACGAACCGGACGTGCAACGAAAGAACCTGAAAGCGTAGCAGCATCAAAAGTAACCCAGTCCAGTTTCACTGAAGAGGAGGCTACATTGTTTGTAACCACGCTCAGTGTTTTTGATTTCTCGCGTACGGAAACCACTTCACCGGGACGGAGTGTGCGGCTTGGGATATTACATACTTCGCCGTTAACAGTTATATGTGCATGGGATACCAGCTGGCGGGCAGCGCGGCGTGTAGGAGCAAGGCCCATACGGTATACCACGTTGTCCAGGCGGCTTTCGCACAGCGACAGCAGGTTTTCACCGGTAATACCTTTCATGCGGTTAGCATGCTCGAACAGGCGACGGAACTGACGCTCCAGGATACCGTAAATAAGTTTTGCTTTTTGTTTTTCCTGAAGCTGAATAGCGTATTCAGACTGCTTGCGGCGGCGCTTTGACGGACCGTGCATACCGGGACCGTAGTTTTTGCGGGCAAGTACCTTATCAGGACCAAAGATGGGCTCTTTGAATTTACGAGCGATTTTGGATTTAGGACCTCTATATCGTGCCATAATTTTTTACTGATTATAAATGATTAAACTCTGCGTTTTTTAGGAGGACGACAACCGTTGTGCGGCATTGGGGTCACATCCACGATTTCAATCACTTCAATATTTTCCTGTGAAATTGTACGGATCGCACTTTCACGACCGGCACCGGGGCCTTTTACATACACTTTTACACTGCGAAGTCCAAGTTCGTACGCTGCTTTTGCCGCATCTGAAGCGGCAACCTGAGCTGCATAAGGGGTGTTCTTTTTAGAGCCCCTAAAGCCCATCTTTCCTGCTGATGACCAGGTAATAACCTGACCGGCAGAGTTCGTCAACGAAATGATGAAGTTATTGAACGTAGCGCTGATATGTGCTTCACCGCGCGGCTCAATTTTCACCTTTTTCTTCGTTACCTTTCCTTTAGCCATTGGTATCTGTTACTTATTATTTAGTTACTTTTTTCTTGTTGGCAACGGTCTTACGCTTACCTTTACGGGTACGTCCGTTCGTCTGAGTCTGCTGTCCGCGGAGCGGAAGACCTACACGGTGACGAACACCACGGTAACAACCGATATCCATAAGACGTTTGATGTTAAGCTGCACCTCAGAACGAAGCTGGCCTTCCACCTTAATCTCATTGTTAATGAATGTACGGATTGCAGTAAGCTGATCGTCATTCCAGTCCTGAACTTTTAAGTTCTCGTCAATGCCGGCATTTGCCAGAATACGTTTCGAAGTGGAAAGACCGATTCCGTAAATGTACGTAAGGCCGATCACGCCTCTTTTGTTTCTTGGTAAATCAATACCTGATATCCTTGCCATATTCTTTTAACTGTCTTCTTTTCGGTTAATTATCCCTGACGTTGCTTATAACGGGGATTCTTTTTGTTGATAACATAAAGCTTACCTTTACGGCGAACGATCTTGCACTCCGCACTTCTTTTCTTTATGGATGCTTTAACTTTCATAACTTTATTTATATCTGTATGTAATTCTTCCTTTGGTCAGATCGTAGGGCGACATCTCCACCTTTACCTTATCGCCGGGCAGGATTTTTATATAGTGCATACGCATCTTACCCGAGATATGAGCCGTAATTACGTGTTCATTTGCTAAAGCCACACGAAACATCGCGTTGGAAAGGGCTTCGATAATCGTCCCGTCTTGTTCTATCAATGGTTGTTTTGCCATATGGGCTACTTCCGGTACTTTTTTGTTTCGTTATTGTTCCATGTTCTGTAAGCCGCTGCAGATATCTCTGCCCCGGTCCTGTATTCAGGTATAACCCGGCCTGCCTTCGTTACATATGTGAATTTCAACACATTTTAACGGCCGCAAAAGCCTTATTTCTGCCTTTTTCCAGGGGCGGCAAAGGTAATACTTTTTTGTAATATTCAAAAACTCAGGTATAATAAATATACTTTTAGCGTTTTATGCCTTTACACGGCTGCCTGCTTACTTGCAAAGAACGATTCTGCGAAAATAATTCGGGATATCCCGGCTCCTTATATTCCGCTTTGGGGAGCAAAACTGGCATTACGCCCTTTGATCCTTCCCGACTTCATGAGGCCATCGTACTGGCGCATGAGCAGGAAGCTCTCGATCTGCTGCAGGGTATCCAGCACCACGCCCACCATAATGAGCAGTGAGGTACCACCGTAGAAATATGCAAAGGCCGAGTTAATACCTGCCATAGCTGCAAATGCTGGAAGAATGGCAATCAGTGCCAGGAACAAAGAACCCGGCAAGGTAATACGCGACATTACATTGTCGATATAATCGGCCGTAGCTTTACCTGGCTTAATACCGGGTATAAAGCCTCCGGCTCTTTTCAGATCGTCGGCATACTGGTTCGGATTAATCGAAATGGCCGTATAAAAATACGTAAACAGAACGATCATCAGGGCAAACACGAAGTTATACCAGAACGATGTATAATCGCTGAAATTCATGGCAAACCAGCTGCCCTCACCCCCGGCAAAGCCTGCCAGGTAAATGGGAACAAACATAATTGCCTGAGCGAAGATGATAGGCATAACGCCTGCTGCATTCACTTTAAGAGGCATGTATTCGCGGCGGCCGGCCTGCTGCAGAGGTGTTCTGCCTGAGGTTACAACACGCTTGGCATACTGTATGGCTATTTTACGGGTTCCCTGCACCAGCAGTATAGATGCAATTATTACAGCAAGCAATACCACCATTTCGAGCAGGAACATAATAAGACCACCTCCGTCGGGCTCCATTTTAGAACCGAATTCCACGAAGAGTGCTCCGGGCAGGTTGGCAATAATACCGATCATGATAATGAGCGATATACCATTACCTATACCTTTATCTGTGATACGCTCGCCGAGCCACATGCAGAACATGGTTCCGGCCACGAGGGTAATCACGGCCATTACCAGCCACAGGGTAGAATCGGGACGGGCGCCGGCATTTACATAGGTAAAAATGTAGCTTGGGGCCTGTACTGCCGTAATGGCAATGGTTAAGATACGGGTAATCTGGTTCATGCGGTTGCGTCCGCTTTCACCCTCTTTCTGCAGCTTCTGGAAGTAAGGCACGGCAATACCCAACAGCTGTACGATAATCGATGCCGAGATATACGGCATGATACCGAGTGCAAAAATAGAAGCACGGGTAAATGCTCCTCCGGTAAAGTTAGACAGGATATCGATAAGGGTAGCACCGTCCCCGCCGGCCGATTCCAGACGTGTGGAATCCACTCCGGGCAGTACAATGTATGCGCCCAGGCGATATATAAGAACTAAACTGAGGGTCGTAAGAATACGAGACCTCAGTTCTTCAATCTTGAATATATTACGAATTGTAGTAATAAAACCTTTCATTCATTAGATTTTTTCAGCGGTTCCACCTGCAGCTTCGATAGCTTTAACAGCAGTGCCAGAGAATGCGTGTACCTTAACGGTAACTTTCGATTTCAGTTCTCCGCGGCCGAGTACCTTTACCAGGTCGCTCTTGGCTATAAGGCCATGCTCTCTGAGTACGTCGATATCGATCAGTTCAACCTTATGTGTATCTACCAGGCTCTGGAGTGTATCGAGGTTAAGCGATTTATACTCCACTCGGTTCACGTTTTTAAAACCGAATTTGGGAACACGGCGCTGTAATGGCATCTGGCCACCCTCAAAACCTTTTTTGCGGGAATAACCGGAGCGTGACTGGGCACCTTTATGACCGCGTGCGGATGTACCGCCACGGCCGGAACCCTGACCGCGTCCTACACGTTTACCTTTGCCTGTAGAGCCGTCTGCTGGTTTTAATGTATGTAAATTCATTTCTGATTCGGGAATTAAATTTCTTCAACTTTAACTAAGTGTTCTACTGTACGAACCATGCCGAGTATCTGCGGATTAACCGATTTCTCAACGGAATGATTCAGCTTACGCAGACCCAGTGCTACCAGGGTGCGCTTTTGTGTTTCAGGTCTTCCGATACCACTTTTAACCTGTGTGATTTTAATTTTCTTTTCAGACATGACCAAATAATTTTAACCGTTGAATACTTTATCAAGATTAACACCGCGCAGCTGAGCCAGGGCACTTGCATCGCGCAGCTGAGCCAGGGCATAGAACGTTGCTTTTACCACGTTGTGCGGGTTCGATGAACCTTTCGACTTGGCAAGTACGTCTTTTACACCTACGGTTTCCAGTACGGCACGCATGGCACCACCGGCAATTACACCGGTACCGTTTGCAGCCGGCTTAAGGAACACACGGGCTCCGCCGTATTTGGCAGACTGTTCGTGCGGAATAGTTCCTTTAATGATCGGAACTTTGATCAGGTTCTTCTTGGCATCCTCAGCTCCTTTAGAGATAGCATCGGTTACCTCGTTTGCTTTACCCAATCCGTAACCAACGATTCCGTTCTCATTACCAACCACTACGATAGCCGAAAAACTGAAGTGACGACCACCCTTGGTAACTTTGGTTACACGGTTTATAGCAACCAGGCGGTCTTTCAGTTCGATATCGCCATTGGTTTTAACGCGTTTTATGTTTGAGTTTGTCATAGTTTCTAATTAGAATTGAATACCACCTTCACGTGCACCATCTGCCAGCGCTTTCACACGGCCATGATACAAATATCCGTTACGATCGAATTTAGCTTTGGTAACACCTGCGGCTGAAGCTTTTTCGGCCAGCTTTTTACCTACTGCTGCTGCGATTTCAGTTTTTGTCCCTTTTACTCCGGCCAGTTCTTTATCGCGTGATGAAGCGGAAGCCAGGGTAATACCTTTGGAATCATCAATCAGCTGAGCGTAGATCGCTTTATTGCTGCGGAAAACACTGATGCGCGGAGCCTCGGTTGTTCCTTTTACGATCTTGCGGATACGTAATTTGATGGATCTTCTTCTTTTAATATTTGTATTTGCCATTTCTATGCAACGTTTCTATTATTATTTACCTGCAGACTTACCAGCTTTTCTGCGAACGATTTCACCCACGAAACGGATACCTTTTCCTTTGTATGGCTCGGGTTTGCGCAGAGAGCGGATCTTTGCGGCAACCTGGCCTACGAGTTGTTTATCGTGGCTGGTCAGGGTAATCAGCGGAGCTTTACCTTTTTCGGTTTTGGTTTCCACTTTTACTTCGGCCGGAATCTCAAACATAATGGTGTGTGAGTAGCCCAGGTTCAGTTCAAGCATCTGTCCTTTTGCTTCGGCACGGTATCCCACACCGATCAGCTCCTGCTCTTTCTTGAAACCGGCAGATACGCCTTCCACCATATTGTTCAGAATAGAACGGTACAGACCATGCATGGCTCTGTGACGTTTCTGTTCTGTGGCGCGTACCAGTTCTATCTTGCCATCTTCCTGTTTAAGGGTAATGGCAGGATCTACGGCCTGTTTCATCTCGCCTTTCGGACCTTTAACGGTTACTACGTTGTTCGCATTTACTTCAACCGCAACGCCGGAAGGAACAGTTATGGGTAATTTACCTATACGTGACATTTTCTGTTAATTCATTAATAAACGTAACACAATACTTCGCCGCCAACATGCAGTTCGCGGGCTTTTTTATCCGACATTACCCCTCTGGATGTAGACAGGATAGCAATACCCAGTCCGTTCAAAACGCGAGGTAATTCGCCGGCTCCTTTGTACTGACGGAGACCCGGGGTACTTACGCGCTGTATGGAGCGGATAGCGCATTCCTTGGTAACAGGATGATATTTAAGAGCGATCTTGATTACATCCTGGTGTGCTCCTTTTTCGAACTTATAGTTCAGGATAAAACCTTTATCAAAAAGAATCTTCGTGATATCTTTTTTCAGGTTCGATGCAGGCACTTCCACAACCCGGTGACGGGCATTGGCTGCGTTGCGTATTCTGGTCAGAAAATCTGCTATTGGATCCATTTCTGTATATATATCTTGATTACCAACTTGCTTTTTTAACACCCGGGATCAGGCCAAAGTTAGCCATTTCGCGGAACTGGTTACGGCAAATACCGAACTGGCGCATATATCCCTTAGGACGGCCCGTAAGTTTGCAACGGTTATGCTGACGCTCTTTGGCAGAGTTCTTAGGCAGCTGTTGTAACTTAAACTGAGCTTCCATACGTTCTTCAAAAGAAGAATCGGTATTATTTATCACTGCTTTTAAAGACTCACGCTTGCCACCGAAACGGTTGTTCAGGTAAGCGCGTTTTCTTTCTCTGGCTTTCATTGATTCTTTTGCCATAACTTCTTAGCTCTTTTTTATATTGTTAAAAGGCATTCCAAATTCTTTCAGCAGGGCATAAGCCTCGCTGTCGTTCTGTGCTGTGGTAACAAAGGTAATATCCATACCATTGATACGCGACACTTTATCGATATCGATCTCCGGGTAGATGATCTGCTCGGTAACACCGAACGTATAGTTACCACGGCCGTCAAAACCTTTTGCATTCACTCCTTTGAAGTCGCGGATACGCGGCAGGGAGATCGACAGCAGACGGTCCAGGAACTCATACATACGCTCTCCGCGCAGAGTTACACGTGCACCGATGGCAACACCTTTTCTCAGTTTGAAGTTCGAGATATCTTTTTTCGACTTGGTCGGTACGGCTTTCTGGCCGGCGATCATGGTCATTTCATTCACCGCAGCGTCAATCAGACGTTTATCGGCAACTGCAGCACCCATACCCTGGTTCAGGACGATCTTGGTGATCTTAGGTACCTGCATCACGTTTTTATAGCCAAACTGCTCTTTCAGGGCAGGTACTACTTCATTCGTGTATTTTTCTTTTAATCTGGGCGTGCTCATTATTTAATTACCTCCCCTGATTTTTTAGCGATTCTAACAGACTTACCGGTCTTTTCGTCGATTTTTCTTCCGATGCGTGTAGCCTTACCGGTTTTAGGATCAACCAGCATCAGTTTGCTCACATGAAGGGGTGCTTCTTTTTCGATAATGCCTCCGTTCGGGTTCTGAGCGCTCGGACGGGTATGGCGTTTCACCAAATTCACACCTTCTACGATGGCAGTAGCATCTTTAATGCTTACTTTCTGGATCGTACCTTCGGCTCCTTTGTTGTTGCCGGAAATTACAATCACTTTATCACCTTTTTTTACGTGCAGTTTCATTTTTGATATATATGGATTAAAGCACTTCGGGTGCTAATGAAACGATTTTCATATATTGTTTCTCGCGCAGTTCGCGGGCAACTGGTCCGAAGATACGTGTTCCGCGCATCTCGCCCTGATTGTTCAGGAGTACAACCGCGTTGTCGTCGAAACGTATATACGATCCGTCGGAACGGCGTACTTCTTTACGGGTACGAACTACAACAGCTTTGGTAACCTGACCTTTTTTAACGTTACCACTCGGTATCGCATCTTTTACCGTTACAACCACGGTATCGCCCAGGCGACCATAACGCTTACCGGTACCACCCAGTACACGGATGATCAACACTTCTTTAGCGCCGCTGTTATCGGCCACGGTACATCTGCTTTCTGACTGTATCATGATTACTTAGCCTTTTCAATTATTTCAACCAATCGCCAATTTTTCAGTTTGCTCAAGGGGCGAGTTTCCATGATGCGTACGGTATCACCGATTCCGCATTCCGCTTTCTCATCGTGGGCGTAAAATTTCTTGGTTGTTTTTACGAACTTACCGTACAGCGGGTGTTTTACCTTACGCTCCACGCTTACCACGATGGTTTTATTCATTTTATTGGAAGTAACAACTCCAATTTTTTCCTTTCTGATATTTCTTTGAACGGACTCTGACATCTCCGGATCTGTTTAAGATTATTACTGAACCGTATTTTTACGGCTGTTTATTTCTGTCAGGATAGTTGCAATCGAGCGACGAACCTTACGGATCAGCATCGGGTTTTCCAATGGAGAAACGGAGTGAGTCATGGTCATTTTTTGCAGCTCGGTGCGCAATCCTGTTACTTTTTCAGTTAACTCAGCAATTGAAAGTTCTTTATATTCTGCCTTTTTCATTTTCTACAAAGTTATTTATTAGGCTACATAATCTCTTCTTACCAAGAACTTAGTTTTCACCGGTAGTTTTTGTGCGGCCAAACGCAAAGCTTCTTTAGCAGTTTCTAATGGAACGCCTTCTACTTCGAACATAATACGTCCCGGTTTCACTACGGCAGCCCAGAATTCCGGAGCACCCTTACCTTTACCCATACGTACCTCAAGCGGTTTACGGGTTATAGGTTTATCAGGGAAGATACGGATCCATACCTGACCTTCTCTTTTCATGTAACGGTTCAGCGCTACACGGGCAGCCTCGATCTGACGACTGTTCATCCAGGCCGTCTCAAGAGACTTGAGAGCAAAGGAACCGAAAGCAATCTCAGAACCACGCTGAGCATTTCCTTTCATTCTGCCTTTCTGAACCTTTCTGTATTTTACACGTTTAGGCGATAACATTTTAAAAGCCTTTTTTTCAGTTAATTAATACCTATATTATTTCTTCTTTCTACGACCACCCGCATTCGGTGCACCGGCATTACCGGCTGGTTTGCGGACTTTCGGATTACCTACGTTCGGAGAAAGGTCACGTTTACCGTACACTTCGCCTAAGCAGATCCATACTTTAATTCCGATACGACCGTAGGTTGTATGTGCTTCCGCTACAGCATAATCGATATCTGCACGGAATGTATGCAGTGGTGTACGACCTTCCTTGAAGATTTCGCTGCGCGCCATCTCCGCTCCGGCCAAACGACCTGCCATATTGATTTTGATACCTTCGGCACCCATACGCATAGCCGATGAAAGAGATGCTTTTACCGCACGGCGGTATGCTACACGACCTTCGATCTGGCGGGCGATGGAATCTGCCACCAGGCGGGCATCCACTTCCGGACGTTTGATCTCAAAAATATTGATCTGGATCTCTTTTCCGGTTACTTTACGTAACTCTTCACGCAGTTTGTCCACTTCCTGGCCACCTTTACCAATGATGATACCCGGGCGTGATGTATGAATTGTTACGGTAATCAATTTCAGCGTACGCTCAATAACCACTTTGGATACACCTGCCTTACTCAGACGGGCGTTGATATATTTACGGATCTTGTAATCTTCTACGATTTTATCCGCATAGTTAGACCCGCCATACCAGTTAGAGTCCCAACCTTTGATATATCCTAATCTGTTACCTATTGGATTAGCCTTTTGTCCCATTCGATTCTATTGATTAAGCGTTAGCTTCTTTAGCTTGATTAATTAATTGTTGTTTGATCTCAGGATTCACGGTATCTACTACCAGTGTAACGTGATTCGATCTTTTGCGGATACGGTGGGCACGTCCCTGAGGAGCCGCCTGAATACGCTTTAACATGGTACCGCCGTCTACACGAATCTCCGAAATAACCAGGCTGCTTTCATCGGCACGTAAACCGGACTTGGCCTCAAAGTTTGCGATCGCGCTCTTCAGCAGTTTGTAAAGACGCGGAGCGGCTTCTTTGTTAGTGTGTGCCAGTATGTCCAGTGCCTTGTTCACTTCCAGGCCACGGATAAGATCCGCTACCAGGCGCATTTTGCGTGGTGAAGTTGGCGTATTGCGCAGAATAGCCCAGTATTTTGTTTTATTCGCTGCTTTACGATTGTCGGCTGCTATTTTTTTTCTAGCTCCCATAGTATATTAAAGCTTCTTATTATTTTTTCTTATTTCCTGAGTGACCTCTCCAGTTGCGAGTAGGAGCGAATTCACCCAATTTATGACCAACCATGTTCTCGGTAACGAATACCGGGATAAATTTATTCCCGTTATGAACAGCGATCGTGTGCCCAACAAAGTCGGGGAGGATCATAGAAGCGCGAGACCAGGTTTTGATAACGGTTCTCTTGCTTGTTTCGTTCATGTCGGTTACGCGCTTGTACAGCTTATAGTGTACAAATGGACCTTTTTTAAGTGATCTTGCCATAATTCAATTACTTCTTACGACGTTCGATAATAAGTTTAGAAGTCGGGTTCTTAGGTTTACGGGTTTTGTAACCTTTAGCCGGCATACCGTTGCGTGAACGCGGGTGACCTCCGGAAGCGCGGCCTTCGCCACCACCCATCGGGTGATCTACCGGGTTCATTGCTACACCACGTGTACGCGGACGACGACCAGCCCAGCGTTTTTTACCCGCCTTACCTTTAACCAGCAGGTTGTGCTCCGAATTACTAACCGAGCCGATAGTAGCCAGACACTCGATCAGAATCATACGGGTTTCGCCTGAAGGCATTTTGATTACGGCATACTTTCCGTCTTTCGCGGCAAGCTGGGCATATGTACCCGCGCTGCGCACGATCTGGGCTCCGTGGCCTGGTTTCAGTTCCAGGTTGTGGATAATGGTACCCAGCGGAATTTTAGAAAGCGGAAGTGCATTTCCGATCTCGATCGGAGCATTGGGTCCCGCGTTGATCTTCTGTCCTACCTGTAAACCGGAAGGAGCAATGATATAACGTTTCTCACCATCGGCATATACCACCAGGGCAATGTGTGAGGTACGGTTTGGATCGTATTCGATACTTTTTACGGTACCGGGAACCTCAAACTTGTTGCGTTTAAAGTCGATAATACGGTATTGTTTTTTATGACCGCCACCCATGTAGCGCATGGTCATCTTACCTGTATTGTTACGGCCACCGCTTCTGGTTTTGGTAGCGGTAAGGCTCTTCTCAGGACGAACGGCAGATAAACCGCTATAGTCTGCCACTACTGCGTGACGCGTACCTGGAGAAACCGGATTTAATTTTTTTACTGCCATGTTCTTAAATAGTATTGAAGATGTCAATAGTATCTCCCTCTTTTACAGTAATCACCGCTTTTTTGAAGTGATTTGTGCGTCCGGAAGAAAAACCTGTTTTCGTATATCTTACTTTGGATTTACCCATGTAGTTCATTGTATTCACGGCTACAACGGTAACTCCGTACATCTGTTCAACTGCCTTTTTGATCTCCACTTTATTCGAGCGCAGATCTACCAGGAAACCGTAGCGATTGAGTTTCTCGCCCAAAATGGTCAGTTTCTCGGTAACTAAAGGTTTTACAATCGTATTATTTGCCATTATTTCGCAATTAATAATTCTTCAATTTTAGAAAGAGATCCTTCGGCCACTACCAAACGCTGTGCATTAATCACGGCATAGGTATTCAGGTCCGAAGCGGTGATAACCTTAGCGCCTTTGAAGTTACGGGCTGAAAGTACCACGTTCTGATTGTTATCGGGCAGTATCCAGAGTGTTTTGGTATCTGCAAATCCGAAATTTTTCAGCACTTCGCGGAAAGCTTTAGCCTTCGGAGCTTCAAAATTCACATGATCTACCACCGTAATAAAGCCACCTGCTGCTTTTGCGCTCAGTGCAGAGCGGCGTGCCAGCTGCTTCAGTTTACGGTTCAGCTTAAAGCTGTAGTTACGGGGACGGGGACCGAATACACGGCCACCACCACGAACGATGGGAGATTTATAGGAACCACGACGTGCGCCACCTGTACCCTTCTGACGGAAGGCTTTCTTAGTGGTACGTGCAATTTCTGCTCTTTCTTTTGCCTTGTGTGTACCCTGACGCTGATTGGCCAGATATTGCTTCACATCAAGATAAACGGCATGCTCATTAGGCTCGATACCGAACACCTCTTTACTAAGGGTGATCTTTTTGCCGGTTTCTTTTCCCTGTATGTTATATATCGCCAGTTCCATGTTACTTCTCAATGATTACAAAACCGCCTTTAGGTCCCGGGATGGCACCTTTAAGCACAATAATATTCTTTTCCGGAAACACTGCAACCACCTCGAGGTTCTGGGTTTTAACGCGTTCGCCACCTGTACGGCCGGCCATACGCATACCCTTGAATACACGAGACGGGAATGAAGACGCACCCAGGGAACCCGGAGCACGAAGACGGTTGTGCTGACCGTGTGTTTGCATACCCACACCGCTGAAACCGTGACGCTTAACAACACCCTGGAAACCTTTACCTTTGGATGTGCCTACCACGTCAACGAAATCGCCAACCTTAAATAAATCTACAGTGATTGTATCACCAAGGGCTTTCGCCTCAGAAAAATCTTTAAACTCAACAACTTTCGATTTAGGCGTAGTACCTGCCTTTTGAAAGTGTCCTTTCAGCGCTTTGCTGGTGTTCTTTTCTTTTTTCTCTCCAAAGGCAAGCTGAATAGATGCATATCCCTCATTTTCCACAGATTTAACCTGGGTCACTACATTCGGACCGGCTTCAACAACTGTGCAGGCGATATTCTTACCTTCTTCAGAAAAAATGCTGGTCATTCCGACCTTTTTTCCAATAATTCCTGACATATTTCTGTTTTTTTGCAGCGGAACGGTGCCCATTCGGACCAACCCTTCTTGCAGTTTATACTATATTATTGACCAAACTTTTGTATCCGTCACACTTTGATCTCAACTTCAACACCACTCGGCAACTCTAATTTCATAAGAGCATCGATGGTTTTGGCTGAAGAGCTGTAAATATCCAGCAGCCTTTTGTGAGAAGCTAACTGGAACTGTTCACGCGCCTTTTTATTTACGTGTGGCGAACGTAACACTGTGAAGATTCTTTTGTGAGAAGGAAGCGGAATAGGACCGTTTACCACTGCACCTGTCGACTTCACGGTCTTCACGATCTTCTCAGCAGATTTATCTACCAGGTTATGATCGTAAGACTTCAGTTTGATACGTATCTTCTGACTCATTTCTGTATAAGAACTTTATATTGTTAACCCCTTATTTTTGGGCTTGCAAAGGTGTGACTTATTTTTTAATTATCCAAACCTTATTGTTAAAAAATAATCTTTTTCTGAATCAGGCCTTTGCAATCCCGCGTATTTACTATGTTATTGCTGTTGTGTGTAAGAATTGGAAACAGGTGCCTCAATGGCAGCCGGTGCCTTGGAAGCATGTGTTTTGCCGCTTACCTTACCCAGGATCGGAGCAATTACCAGACCTACCAGGCAGGTAAGTTTGATAAGAATGTTCATACTCGGACCTGAAGTATCTTTAAACGGATCGCCAACTGTATCACCGGTAACAGCTGCCTTGTGTGGCTCTGAACCTTTGAAGTGTTTCTTTCCTTCGATCTCCACACCTTTTTCGAACGATTTCTTGGCATTATCCCATGCACCGCCGGCATTGTTCTGGAACAGTGCCCACAGCACACCGCTTACGCATACACCGGCCATATAAGCTCCCAGTGCTTCGGCACCCATTACAAACCCTATAATGATGGGGGCAATGATGGTAATGGCTCCGGGCAGCATCATTTCGCGTATAGCAGCACGGGTAGATATCTCTACGCACTTGCCGTAATCGGGTTTGCCTGTACCTTCCATGATACCTGGTATTTCGCGGAACTGGCGACGTACCTCGTTTACCATATCCATTGCGGCTTTACCAACCGAGCTCATGGCCAGGGCCGAGAATACCACAGGCACCATACCACCTATAAACAGGGCAGCCAGTACATCGGCTTTAAAAATATTGATTCCGTTAATGCCGGTAAAGGTTACGTAGGCGGCAAACAGGGCCAGGGCTGTAAGTGCTGCAGAAGCAATGGCAAAACCTTTACCGATGGCCGCTGTAGTATTACCTACTGAGTCCAGAATATCTGTTTTTACACGTACTTCTTTGGGCAGTTCGCTCATTTCGGCTACGCCGCCTGCATTGTCGGCAATCGGGCCGAATGCATCGATGGCAAGCTGCATGGCAGTTGTAGCCATCATGGCAGCGGCTGCAATAGATACGCCATAGAAACCGGCCAGGGTATACGAACCCCAGATGGCACCGGCAAAAAGCAGAACAGGCATAAAAGTACTCATCATACCCAGCGACAGACCGGCAATAATATTGGTAGCGGCACCGGTACCCGACTTCTCGATAACACCGTTCACCGGCTTTTTACCCATACCTGTGTAGTACTCGGTAATGAAAGAGATAAGACCACCTACGATAAGGCCTACGATTACGGAATAGAATACACGCATGGAGGATATTTCCTTAGCACCTTCGCCGAAGAAATTCATGGTCATGGTTTCGGGAAGCATCCATTTAATTACAAAGAAAGAAGCAATAAGGGTAAGAATAATGGAAGACCAGTTACCCATATTAAGAGCGCCCTGCACTTTTGACTCGTTGGCACCTTCGTCTTTTACATTTACAAAAAAGAAACCGATAAGGGAGAATACGATACCCAGGCCTGCGATAAGTATAGGCAGCAGGATGGGGCCTATGCCACCGAAAGCGTCCTGTATACCGCCCGAATCTTTAATAACATAATTACCCAGTACCATAGCCGCCAGAACGGTTGCCACATAAGAACCAAACAGGTCGGCACCCATACCGGCTACGTCGCCCACGTTATCGCCCACGTTATCGGCGATGGTGGCGGGGTTACGCGGATCATCTTCAGGGATACCTGCTTCTACCTTACCTACGAGGTCGGCACCTACGTCGGCAGCTTTAGTATAGATACCGCCGCCTACACGTGCAAACAGGGCTATGGATTCGGCACCGAGCGAGAAACCGGCAAGGGCTTCCAGTACTTTGGTCATATCTTCCGGACCGCTGTATACGCCACCCATAAACCAGGTATATAAAAGAACAAACAACATACTAAGGCCCAGTACCGCCAGACCCGCAACACCCATACCCATTACCGAACCACCGGTAAAAGATACTTTAAGGGCTTTGCTCAGCGAGGTACGGGCAGCTTCGGCCGTGCGCACATTGGCTTTAGTGGCCACACGCATACCTATAAAACCGGCCAGCGCACTAAATACGGCACCGATAACAAAGGCCACCACAATAAACCAGTGACTGTGTTCTGCTTTGATAGAAGGCACGGTAGATATAATGCCCAGCAGTATACCTGCGGCCACAACAAAAATGGCCAGTACGCGGTACTCTGCCTTCAGGAAGGCCATGGCACCATCGGCAATGGCTCCGGCGATCTGTTGCATTTTTTCGTTACCGGCATTCTGCTTACTCACCCAGCCGAACTTTATAATGGTGTATAAGAGTGCAAGCACACCAAATGCGGGAAGTACGTAGATCAAAGTTTGTTCCATGTATTTGTCTATTTAGTAATTACGATTGTTTTAAAGGACGGCAAAAGTAATTCTTTGCATTATTTTTGCCAAATGCAAAAGCATAATATTGAAAAAAGCGCTCAGAGCGACTTTTTTGAGCAGGTTTACCAGGTGGTGCGGCTTATTCCCAAAGGACGTGTTACGAGCTACGGAGCCATTGCCCGTTACCTGGGTGCAGCCCGCAGCAGCCGTATGGTTGGCTGGGCCATGAACACGGCCCACACACAACAGGAATATGTACCTGCACACCGGGTAGTAAACCGCAACGGACTGCTGAGCGGGAAGCACTTTTTTACCGGCAGGCCTATGCAGGAATTGCTGGAGGAAGAAGGCATCGCTGTAAAAGACGATACTATATGCGATTTCAAAAAGCACTTCTGGGATCCCGGCGAAGAACTCAGCCTCTGAAAAAAAAATCCCGCGGCATATACCTCGGGATCCTTAATAATATTCTGGAAATTTTTCTTTTAGCAGACTATTGCTGGGGAGCTGCCGGCAAACCCTGAGCCGGTGTAGCAGGCTGCGATGTTCCAGCCGGTATTTCCACACGTGGCCCCTGATCGCTGCCACTGTTACCGGCATTGAAATTGAAGCCGGAACCCAGGCACAGAATAAACAATGCTATAATAAGACCCCAGGTAATTTTCTCTACCAGGTCGCTTTGTTTTTTAACTCCGCCGAACATCTGGCTGCTTACGCCCACATTGGATGCAAGACCACCGCCTTTGGCATTCTGTATAAGCACAATACCTATAAGTGCTACAGATACTATGATAATGGCTATTATAATAAAAGTATTCATTGGTTTATTTGCGATTAGCCTGTTCTTGTTTTTTACAATCTTTTAAAAGGGTTGCAAAGTAATTACTTTTTTCCGGATAAAGCAAAATAAGTTTCCTGTAAACTTCTTTTGCCCTTGCATAGTGCTGCTGTTCTATATAAATACGGGCCAGGGTTTCGGAAACTATTTCCTGGTTTACGCTTTTGGATTCGTCGAGTACCAGCGGCTCGTACATTTCGTCGTCTTTACTTACAGGCTTTATTTTGGGGGCTGTGGCAATAAAACGGTCTATTACCTGTTTCTGCACATTCTTTTTCTGCCTGCGGGTAAGATCGCCGGCATCGGCTTCCCGCAGCCATTGCAGAAAGTTCATCGAAGATGCGGGTGTATTATTATTTTCCCTGTCTTCAGCGAACTCTTTTTCAATGTCGTATATGCGGGTCTTTGCCAATACTTTCTTTTTAAGCGGGCACAAAGATATCAAAAATAGCGCATTATAAACAGGCGTCGAGCTGAGATCGGACCTCTTTAAGGGAATATTCCTCTTTTCCGCCGTTGCCGGTTATGCGCATATAATTAATAATATCGCGGATCTCGTCTGCTTCCAGACTGCCTATACCTTCCATAGAACCGTTGTAACTTACTCCGTTAACGGTAAGCGGGCCCCGGATACCATATTTAATGATGCAGGCCAGCTTTTCCGGATTATTGCGTACATAGTCGGCATTGCTCAGCGGCGGAATAAGCCTGCGGAGCCCTTCGCCCGAGTTACCATGACAGGCCGCACAATGTTCGGCATACAGCAGGGCACCTCTTTTTACGCGGGCCTCTCCCGAACGGGAAGAATAAAACCAGATCCCCAGCAACATACCTGCCGGGATAAGTACACCCATCCATTTCCCATATTTCTGTATCCAGGCCTCTCCAAACATACATCAAAGATCGGGGTTTTTCTGCATAAGCCCTTATAAAAAGCGGACTTTAAGCAAAATTTCACACTTACAGGACATGCCTCCGGATGAAAAAAAAATCGTTTTCGTAAAAAAAACACCAACGTTCACAAAAACAGCCCTTAAAACGCTTGCAGAGATATTTTGCAGTATGGATATTTGTGTGCGGAACATAAGCCGTTCCCGGCCTCTCTGGCCTCTGTACACCATGCAGGGTCTGTAGCTCAGGCTGCAGCAAAAACGGAGCAGGCAATCTTAACTGCCGTTATAACGGCTCCTGTAGTACGGACCTTTTGCGTTTTACCGGCAGGTATCCCCAGGGGATGTCCTGTACGACCACACACCGGGAAGGTGCGGCCTGAGGGCTGCACCTTTTCATTATCGTACTGCGAAGAGATGGCAGGTTAATCTTCCAGATAGCCGAATTTTCCTTCGTTAAAATCGTTTACGGCCTGCACCAGTTCGTCCTGCGTATTCATAAGGAAAGGGCCATAGGCAGCCAGTGGCTCGTCGATGGGTTCGCCGCTCAGCAGCAGCACAATACTATCTGCGGCAGCTTTCAGACTTATTTCTTCGCCGCTGCCGGCAAAGAGCACAAAGCGATCGGCCTTTACCATACGTTCTTCCTGCACTTCTACAGCGCCCTCCACAACGAGTATACCCGTATTATAGTTTGCGGGCAGCGAAAACGTGGCCGTGCTTCCGGCAGGCATGCGCACATTATACATCTCTACCGGGCTAAAGGTAAGTGCGGGACCTTTATGCCCGTGCAGGGTACCGGCTATTACTTCGGCAACAACGCCTCCGGGCAACTCTACCCGGGTCATTTGCTCCCGTTTAATACCCTGGTAGCGGGGTTTGGTCATCTTATGGCGTGCAGGCAGGTTCACCCACAGCTGTACCATCTGGAACATTCCGCCCGAACGGCTGAACTCCTGCTCGTGATACTCCTTGTGTAATACACCGCTGCCGGCCGTCATCCACTGCACATCGCCCTCTCCTATCACACCGCTGTTTCCGGCACTGTCGTGATGCGCCACCGAACCCCGGTAGGCAATGGTTACCGTTTCAAAACCCCGGTGCGGATGCACACCCACACCACGCGGCGTTTCCGAAGGCTCTACCCGGAAAGGTGCGTTGTAATCCATCAGAAAAAAGGGACTCATACGCTTATAGCCGATCTGATAGCCTGAAGGGAAAAAATTATGTACCTTAAAACCATCACCTACCATATGGGGCTGTGCAGGTTCAAAAACATATTCAACCGGTTTTTTCATAGCTTATTTTCCTTTATGTAAACCCGAAATACTCTTATACTCATCGTGGCGGTCGATGTATCCTTTTATATACGGACACAGAGGCAGCACTTCCAGTTTGTTGTCGCGGGCATAGTCGAGCACAAACTTTGCCAGTATGCCTGCCAGGCCGTTACCTTCGAGTGCAGGTGGCACTTCGGTATGCGTAAATACAATACCGTTATTGTACAGGTTATATTCCACGAAGGCCATTCCTTCGGGGTTACTTATTTCGAAACGGCGCTCGGCTTCGTTCAGTATTACTTCTTTATTCATAATGTTGTTGTTATTGATTACGATACAAAGGTAAGACATACGGCAGGTACAGCCACTTAATGTAGAACAAGAAATACGCTGCGGAGTCAGCCGCAATACGGGCAGAAACAGGAACGGGAGAATACGCAGGCGACCCCAACCTTAAATATACAAAAAAAGCCGCCTCGCTCAAAGCGAAACGGCTCCTCTGATTTACAGTATGACTTTATTTTTTCAACTCTGTGTAATATTTAAAATAATACGGAATGGTTTCGATACCCTTGAGATAATTGAACACCCCGTATTTTTCGTTCGGTGAGTGAATGGCATCGCTGTCGAGACCAAACCCCATGAGTACACTTTTTATACCCAGCACTTCGCCAAAAAGGGCTACAATGGGAATGGAGCCTCCTCCGCGCTGCGGAATAGGGTCTTTACCAAAGGTTTGCTTCATAGCCATAGCCGCAGCCTGATATTCGGGCGTATTGGTTTCTGTTACCACCGGCAAACCGCCATGATGCGGGGTTACCTTTACTTTTACCGAACGGGGGGCAATGCGTTCAAAATAATCTTTGAACAGTTCGGTAATTTTATCAGGATCCTGTGCCGGAACCAGGCGCATGCTTATTTTGGCATACGCTTTGGAAGGGAGAACAGTTTTGGCTCCTTCGCCCGTATACCCGCCCCAGATACCGTTTACGTCGAGCGTGGGACGTATGGATGTGCGTTCGGTTACCGAATAGCCGGTTTCGCCCCAAACATCGTCTACATCGAGTTCTTTCTTGTATTCTTCGAGGCTGAACGGTGCCTTTGCCATTTCGGCACGTTCTTCTGTACTTACTTCGATTACATCGTCGTAAAAGCCGGGGATGGTAATGTGATTATTTTCGTCGTGCATGGAAGCAATCATTTTGGCCAGGATATTACAGGGATTGCCTACTGCTCCGCCATATACACCGCTGTGCAGGTCGATATTCGGACCGGTAACTTCCACTTCTACGTAACTGAGGCCACGCAGTCCGACGGTAAGACTGGGCACATCGTTTGCAATCATGGATGTATCGGAGATCAGTATTACATCGGCACTGAGCAGCTCTTTATTTTCGTGCAGGAAAGGTGCAAGGTTGGCAGAACCTACTTCTTCTTCGCCCTCAATCATAAACTTGATGTTACAGGGCAGTGAATTGGTGCGCATCATCAGTTCGAATGCCTTTACATGCATAAAAACCTGCCCTTTATCGTCGGCAGAACCACGGGCATAAATATAACCGTCGCGGATTTCGGGTTCGAACGCTCCGCTTTTCCAGAGGTGCAGAGGCTCGGCAGGCTGTACGTCGTAATGTCCGTAAACCAGCACGGTAGGTTTGGCCGGATCGATGATTTTTTCGCCATATACCACCGGGAAACCAGCTGTCTGAATCAAACGGCAGTTATCGGCACCGGCCTGCTCAAGAAAACCTTTTACGGCATCTGCCGTGCGGAATACCTCTTCTTTATACTGGGGATCGGCACTGATCGACGGAATTCTCAGCAGCTCAAACAGTTCTTCGATAAACCGGTCTTTGTTTTGCTCAATGTAGGTTCTTACTTCACTCATCTTTGTTAATTATTTGTTTTCGCACTAAAGTTTACAAAATTCGTTATATTTTTGATACAACAAAATTAGTTCTTAGTACGTTGTATGCTAAGCGGATATTAAATCTTGATGAAATTATTGCACTACATATACCTTTCTATCCTCACCTTCTTCTGCTGTACGGCAGGGCTGCAGGCCCAGCTGGTGGTTCAGCAGCAGACAGCCAACGATCTTGTTACAAATGTATTGCTCGGCGGCGGGGTTCAGGTTTCGAACATTTCGTTCAGCGGCTCTCCGGCTGCGCTGGGTTTTTTTAACGGCGCAAGTACCAATATAGGGCTTACGAGCGGCGTACTTATGACCACCGGTAACCTGCAATCGGCTGTGGGTCCCAACAACTCGCCTTCCTTTTCGTTCAACAATGGCGCCGGAGCACCTCCGGGCCCCATATACAATGCCCTGGCCTCCATACTGCCGGGCGGTGTAAGCAGTATGGAAAATGCTGCGGTTCTTTCGTTCAACTTTATTCCGCAGGGGAACAAAATCAAGTTCCGTTATGTGTTCGGCTCGGAGGAATACCCGGAATATGTAGGTTCCCAGTTCAACGATGTATTTGGCTTTTTCCTGAGCGGGCCTAACCCTGCAGGTGGCAATTATACCCTGGCCAATCTGGCCAGAGTACCGGGTTCGGGCGATCCGGTATCGATCAATACACTTAACAACGGGCCTAATAATACGGGCCCCTGCACCAATTGTTCCTATTACATTAACAATACGGGCGGTACTACCATCCAGTTCGACGGATTTACAAAGGTACTTACCGCTGAGGCCGATGTGGTACCCTGCAGTACCTATACCATTGTGCTGGCCATTACCGATGTGGGCGATGCCATTTACGAAAGCGGCGTTTTCCTGGAGGCCAAATCGTTCCAGACCAATGTACTGAATGTAATTCCGATTATTAACTCGCCCGTTACAGGTGCTGCCGACGAAATATTCGAAGGTTGCGGTTCGGCTACCTTCCGCTTTACCCGAGAGGGCGACCTCTCGTCGCCGCTCACCATAAACTATGGTGTTTCCGGTACGGCCAGCCCGGCAGATTACACACCTCCTTTTTCGGGCACGGTTACCTTTGCCGCCGGACAAAGCCAGGTAGATGTAACCTTTACAGCTGTAAACGATGGTATACCCGAGCCTGCCGAAACAGTAACGGTTACCATTATAGATACATCGCCCTGCCCTACCACGCAACCACCAACAGCCACCGTTGTAATACGCGATTACGAGCCACTGGCACTTACTGCTCCGGATGATGTTTTTGTAAGCTGCAACAACGAGCAGGTAACGCTGAATGCAACCATTACCGGCGGTGCCAACAATGTAATAATATGGACACCCGGCAATATAGGCGGTAACCCGGCAGTGGTATTCCCTACGGTTACCACTACCTACACGGTAAGCGTTACTGAACAGTGCAACAATACCACTCTTACCGACCAGGTAACCGTACACGTACCTCAGTACGATCCGCTTACGCTCCAGGCTACCCCCGATACGGGTATATGCGGCGGAGAATCTGTTGCCCTGTGGGCCGTTGCCTCAGGTGGTATAGGTACCGTTGCTATGCAGTGGAACACAGGCTCTACAAACGACACAATTATTGTATCTCCTACGCAAACTACAACCTACACGGTAACCGTAAGCGACAGCTGCGGCAATTCGCTCAGCAGAACCATACGGGTAGAAGTACTGTCGCCTACGGCACAGTTTACCTATGCCTATGTAGACAACCCCACCCTGCAGTTCTTCGATCAGTCAAGCGACGATGTGGTAAGCTGGCTATGGCATTTTGGCGACGGGCTCAGCGATACGCTTACCGATCCGCTGCACCATTATGCAGATACGGGCATATTTGTGGTTACGCTTGTGGTAGAAAATCAATACGGTTGTAAAGACAGCATTCAGAAACCGATACGGGCATATCCTCCTACAAAATATTACATTCCCAATACCTTTACTCCCGACGGAGATAATATAAACCCGTTCTTTAGCGGTAAAGGCGAAGGTTATATTGCCGAATCGATCCTGATATTTAACCGCTGGGGCGAGAAAATATTCGAATCGGATGAGTTGCACGGCCGCGGATGGGATGGTACCTACAGAGGAAAAGAATCGCCCATTGGCACCTATGTATATAAGATAGAGATTTTATCGCCCATAGGGGAAAAACTGAGGTACATAGGCCACGTAAACCTGCTCAGGTAACACAATCCTGTTTCAATCGCTACCCACATGAACAACCTGCTGAAAATATATACTCTACTTACCCTGTTACTGACAGGAAGTATGGCAGCACATGCCACGCATATTGTAGGCGGTGAGCTGTATTACGACTGCCTTGGCGGCAACCAGTACCGTATTACCATAAAAGTGTACAAAGACTGCGGGCCCGGCGTTACCACAGGTTTCGACAATCCGCTGTATCTTACCATTTTTGGCTCGGGCAACCAGGTACTGCAAACGCTGGAGGTACCGCTTCCGGTTTTTACCAATGTTCCGTTTACCCCGGGTAATCCCTGCTTTCAGGCTCCGCCCAATGTATGTGTGCAGGAAGCTATTTACGTAACCACGGTAACCCTCAGCGGTTCGCCGGGCGGTTATACGTTTGCCTACCAGCGCTGCTGCCGCAACAATACCATACTGAACATACTGGACCCCGGAGGTACCGGTGCCACCTATACCGAAACCACACCGCTCGATAATGTGGCTACCTGCAACAACAGTCCGCGTTTCAAAAATTTTCCGCCCATAGCGCTATGCGTAGGCGACAGCCTGGTATTCGACCATTCGGCACTTGACCCCGACGGCGATTCGCTGGTATATGAATTTGTACCCACCTTTTCGGGGGCTACCCCAGGCATGCCTATGCCTAATGTAGCCTCCAACCCGCCCTATGCACCCATCCTGTTCCAGGCACCCTTTTCTCCGCTTAATCCCATCAGTTCCAACCCACAGGCCAGCATCGACCCGGCAAGCGGCATACTGCGCGTTTACCCCACACAGCAGGGACAGTTTGTGGTAGGAGTTGCCGCACGCGAATACCGTAACGGTGTTCTTATTGGTATACACCGGCGCGATTTCCAGTTTAATGTAACCCAATGCCTGGTAAATACCGTTTCGCAGTTCGAAATACCACTCAATAATATACAACAGGTAAACGGTACCTATGTAAGCTGCGGACAGCTGCAGGTTACCTTCAACAATAACAGTATTAATTCGTCTTATTACTACTGGGATTTTGGCGTTCCCAACATCAATACCGACAACTCCACACAAACCAACCCTACCTATACCTTTCCGCAACCTGGCACCTATAATATTATGCTGGTATCTAACCCTGGGTATTTCTGTGCCGATACATCGTTCCAGCAGCTTGTTATCCGTCCCGATTTCAACCCCAGCTTAAATGCCCCTCCCGACCAGTGTCTTGCCGGTAATTCTTTCAATTTTAATGTAAGCGGCACCTACGAAAATGCGGCCACGTTCAGCTGGAACTTTGGCGGACCTTCGAACCCTGCCACTGCCACAGGCGCTACGGTAACGGGCGTAAGCTACTCCGGCTACGGTACGTTTCCCGTTACGGTAACGGCCAGCCAGTTCGAATGCGAAGAAGTGCGCAGCACACAGGTAACGGTTATAGGGCCGGTAATTCCCGAGTGGGAAATAGATACCAGCCAGGGCTGTGTACCACACACGGCCTATTTTACCTATACCGGTAACAATTCTAATGTAACGCCCATCTATTCCTGGCAGTTTGGCGACGGCGGTACTTCGAACCTGCCCAATCCATCGCACGTATACGGCGCAGCCGGCAGTTACGATGTTTCGCTTACCATTACCGATCCTACGGGCTGCACAGCACAAACCACCATTAGCCTTAACGATGCCATTGAAGTATTTATACGTCCGGATGCAGGTTTTTTTCTAACACCACCGGTAGCCAATATTTTCCTTTCTACAATCCGTTTCTTCGACCAGTCGACCGGCGGTATAGCCTGCCATTACGATTTTGGTGACGGATACACCTCAGACAACTGCAATCCCATACACGAGTACCTCGAAGCCGGTAATTACTGGGTGGTACAAACCGTAACCAATGAATTCGGCTGCCCCGATACAGCCATGCAAAAAGTAATTATTGAGCCTGAATACGGCATTTATATTCCCAATGCCTTTACCCCCGACGGCGATAAAATAAACCCCACCTATACCATAAAAGGGTTGGGTATAGATACCTTTCAGGTATATATCTTTAACCGCTGGGGCGAAAAAATCTTCGAGTCGTCGGATATGTCGTACCACTGGAACGGACGTAAGCACAACGATCTATCGAAGCCTGTTGTTCCTCAGGATGTATATGTATACCGTATTTATGTGCGCGACGTTTTCGGACGCGAGCACGAGTATTTCGGGCACGTATCGGTATTATACTGATTAAGATATTACGAGAGCGTACCCAGATCGAGGGTATGTGTACAAAAAAAGTGTTCGTCCCGGATATTATTAGAACACACAATCCAGCTGGAACTATACTTCTTCAGCCGTTCTTCCGACAGTTCGGCATAAAAACGGCGGCCATCAACATCGAGATTCGAACAGGGTTCGTCCAGAAAAACCGCATCTGCTTTGCTGCATAAGGTAAGAATCAGTTTCAGCTTTTGCTTCATTCCCGATGAGAACTGTGCTATGGAGCGGTTACGCACTTTGTCCAGTCCTGCCTGCTTCAGCCAGGCATCTATATCTGAATTGGTATATAAGGATTCTTTAAACCTGAAGTGAAAACGGAGCTGTTCGTCCAGGCTGAAATCGCCGATAAGATCGGTATATGGAGTACTGAGACTTATATGGCGGAACACCTGTTCTACACGTATGGTTTCGCTGCCCAGGGTATAGCTGAGCTTACCTTTATCCGGGCTTATATACCCGGCAATGATCTGCATAAGGGTAGATTTACCACGACCGTTGGGGCCGGCTATATGCCAGCGTTCGCCTGTATTTATGCGGAGCGACAGGTCTTTGGCAATAAGTGTATTCCCGAATCGTTTGGAGATATTTTCGAGAAGTATGTCCATGTGCTAAAAATCCGAGCCGTTGTCGCCGCCGCCACGCTTCATGATCCCTTTTTTGCTGCGGGTAATAAACAGCAGTATTTCGTCGCGCTCGGGAGTGGGCTTCATTTCGGTTTCGATCATTTCCAGGGCCTGGCTCAGGTTTTTATTGCGGAGGTAAACGGTACGGTAAATATCCTGTATCTCGTTTATTTTTTCGGCGCTCATGCCTCTGCGGCGCAGCCCCACGCTGTTGATGCCCATATAGGTAATAGGTTCGTGTGCGGCTTTTACATAAGGAGGAATATCTTTACGCACCAGCGAGCCACCCGCAATATAGGTATGCTGCCCGATGTGCACAAACTGCTGCACGGCGGTAAGTCCGCCTATATTGGCATAATCACCCACCAGTATATGTCCGGCCAGGGTAACGCCGTTGGCCAGGATACAGTGGTTACCTACAATGCAATCGTGCGCTATATGGCAATATGCCATAATAAGACAGTTTGCACCTACTACGGTTTTCCATTTATCGCTGGTACCACGGTTAATGGTAACAAATTCGCGTATGGTGGTATTATCGCCGATCTCCACTGTAGTATCTTCGCCCTGGTATTTCAGGTCCTGCGGAATAGCCGAGATAACAGCTCCGGGGAAGATCTTACAGTTTTTACCGATCCGGGCACCTTCCATAATGGTTACATTACTCCCGATCCAGGTACCGTCGCCTATCTCCACATTTTTATGGATCACCGTGAAGGGATCAATAATTACATTAGCCCCTATTTTAGCCGACGGATCGATAAATGAAAGCGGTTGAATCATTCCTTTACTTTAGTTATTTGTGGTGTCGTTTTTAACTATCTGGGCCATCATTTCGCCCTCCATAACGGGTTTTCCGTCCACATAACCTACCCCTCGCATATGACATATTCCGCGGCGTATGGGCGTTACCAGTTCCACAAAGAACACCAGTGTGTCGCCGGGTGATACCTTCCGCTTGAATTTGACATTGTCTACCTTAATAAAGTAAGGAGTATAGTCCGACGGGTTGTCGAGGGTATTCATTACCAGTATACCGCCTACCTGGGCAATAGATTCAATCATCATTACGCCAGGCATTACCGGGTTACCGGGGAAATGCCCTGTAAAAAAGGGTTCGTTCATGGTAACATTCTTTACCCCCACCACGCGCTGCTCGTTCATTTCCAGTATTTTATCCACCAAAAGGAAGGGGAAGCGGTGCGGAAGAATTTTAAGAATGTCGTATATATCGTAAAGTGGTTTCTTATTCAGATCGATGTAAGGCATCTGGTTGGCAGAGCGGCGCTTTTTCACTTCCTCGGCAATAAGGCGTGCAAAGGCCGTATTTACCTTATGCCCGGGTTTGGTAGCCAGAATATGTCCCTGTATATGCACACCGGCAAGAGAAAGGTCTCCTATTACGTCCAGCAGTTTATGGCGTGCCGGTTCGTTCTCGTAACGCAGGGGTTCAGTATTAATCATACGTCCTGCGGCAATATCGTGCTCGGGCAGGTTAAACCGCTCGCGCAGGGCTTTCAGGATTTCGCTGTCGATCATACGCTCTGCAAAAACAATGGCATTACTCAGGTCGCCCCCCTGTATAAGGTTATGCTTCATAAGCATTTCCAGCTCGTGCAGGAATGTAAAAGTACGGCAGCGGGCTATTTCGGATGCATAATCATCTTTGCCAAAAGTAAAGGATGCATACTGTGTAGGCAGGGCTACGGAACGGAAATCTACAATAGTGGTTATTTCGTAGCTGTCCGAAGGCAGTGCCACCAGTTCAGAACCGGTTTCGGGATCTTTATAGCGAATGGGTTCGGTAATCACAAACACATCGCGGTTGGCTGCCTGTTCTTCGGTTCCGGCTTCCAGTATAGCTGCTGTAAAAGGCATGGCACTACCGTCGAGAATCGGAACTTCGGGCCCGTCGAGTTCGATAAGCACATTATCAACACCACATCCGGTAAGGGCCGAAAGCGCATGTTCCACGGTATGTACCTTTACATCGCCAATACCCAGTGTGGTACCGCGCATGGTATCGGTAACAAATTCTACCCTGGCTTTTATTTCGGGCTGCTCTTCCAGGTCGGTACGTTTAAATACGATACCTGTATTTACAGCTGCAGGAGTAAACCGTATGGTTACGGATGCACCTGTATGAAGTCCCTGTCCGGAAAGTGAAAAATGTTGTTTTAATGTACGCTGCTTATCACTCATTTCGATGAAATAATTCGACAATCTTACTAAGAATTTTTGAGAGTGACCAACTTTTTATGCCGGACGGGTGTAAACAGGCTCCTGTTAAAAGCATTGCAATACAAGCGGGAATAAAAGGCTATTTGCGGCGCAACAGCATTAGTCCGTCGCGTACGGGCAGCAACAGAGGCTGAAAACGCGCATCAGCCGAAACCCTCTCATTAAATGCATGCAGGGCGGCAGTATCTTTATCCCGGGTAAGCTCCTTTTCGTCGAGCACTTTTCCGCTCCAGAGCACATTATCTGCTATAATAAGTCCGCCGGGTACCATATGTTCTGCCACCAGGTTAAAGTAATTCAGGTAATTACTTTTATCGGCATCGATAAATACCAGGTCGAAAGGCGATGGCAGCCCGGGGATAATATCCAGGGCATTTCCTATATGCAGATGCAGAGCTGCGGCCTTTGTGCTGCGGGCAAAATAGCTGCGTATACGTTTTTCCTGTTCAGCATTTATATCTATGGTATGCAGTTCGCCGTCTTCGGCCAGGCCCTCGGCCAGGCACAGGGCCGAGTAGCCGGTATAGGTTCCTATTTCCAGTATACGCCGGGGGCGCAGCATATGACTCAGCATCGACAGCAGGCGTCCCTGAAAGTGTCCGCTGAGCATACGGGGCTGCATTACCCGGGTATGTGTTTCGCGGTTCAGGGCGGCCAGCAGCTCTGTTTCAGGCTCACTCATACGGTTGGCATAAGCCTGTATAGCTTCGTTTATAAATTCCATATATCAGCGGTTTTTAAGAAAGTGCAACAGTTTGTCAACGGCGGCAGAGCGGTGGCTGATTGCATTTTTTTCCTCCGCATTCATTTCTGCAAAGGTGCGGGTATACCCGTCGGGAACAAAAACCGGGTCGTAGCCAAAGCCCGCTGAACCTCTTTTTTCTTCCGTAATATGCCCCTTTACCGTACCCTCGAAATAATGCGTACCGCTTTCGGTAACCAGGGCCAGTACCGTACGGAAAGCCGCACGGCGGTTTGTTACTCCCCGCAGTTCCTGCAGCAGTTTGTTCATATTAGCTTCGGCGTTCCCATGCTCACCCGCATAACGTGCGCTATACACTCCGGGGCGGCCATCCAGCGCTTCCACTTCGAGCCCCGAATCGTCGGCCAGCGACCACTTATGTACCCGTTCGTATACATATTGCGCTTTTTCCAGTGCATTTTCGTGCAGGGTATCGTGCGTTTCGGGCAGCTCTTCTTCTATGCCAGCTTCGCGCAGGGTAAAAACCTGTATGGTGTCTGTACCCCAGCGGGCCATTATTTCTTCTGTCTTTTTAGCATTATTTGTAGCCAGTACCAGTTCCATTGTTCAGCAATCAGAATTAATATTGCAAACCTACAATATATTTCAGCTTTTCAGGTTTAGAAAAGCTGCCTCTGCAGGTTTAAAAAACAAAATGTACTTTTGCAGGCATTGAAAAAAATAACCGCCATAGCATTCTTTCTTTTTCTTGCCCTGAGTGCCTTTGCCCAGAAGCAAAAGACCACTGTGCCGGGGCAGAAACTTACGCGGGCCGACAGCCTTCGTATACTACGCGACACTACCGAATGCTATACGCTCGATAATTTCCGGCTTTTTGTGCTGGCCGAACAAAAGCTGCACAAGAGCGATACCAGCCTGCGCGACCTGCATCTGTGGCATCCTGCCCTGCAGTACTACAAATATCCTGTTACCGATAATCCAGGCAGGCCGGTATATCCCATGATCTTTACGCCTGATACTGTGAGTGGCTTTAACCTGGGCAGGAACTATTTTTCCTTTTACGAATTTAACGGCCGCAATGCCCGCTTATACCGCACACTGCGCCCTTATACCGAAGCGGCATACAATTTTGCCAATACCGGTCTCCCCAAAGAAGACCGCCGCCTGGAGCAGATACTTACCGTTACACATACCCAGCGCATTTCGCCTTCGGTGCAGCTTGGGCTCGATTTCAGGCGTATTACCGCTGTGGGCTTCTACGAACACCAATGGAACGGCATGACCAACCTGCGGGCTTTCAGCACCTATTTTTCGCCCGGCAATAAATATTTTCTTGTAGGTTCGTTCTCGTTCAACAACCACCGTATGTACGAAAACGGAGGCCTGGCAGCCTCGGTCGACTTCAAAAACAGGCAGCAGCTCGATTCCCTCGGGAACCCCCTGGCCAGTCTGCCCCGTAAAGAACAATACCCCCTTAACCTCAGAAGCGCACAAAACCAGGCACAAACCTACGATCTTGATCTTTTCCAGGGTTTTAACATAGGCATGCGCAGTTTCCGCACCGATACCAACTCGCCCGAAGTAAGTATTCCCCTGTTCAGAATCAGTAACCGTTTTATATTGCGTACCGAGCGTTACCGCTATATAGACAGTACCCTGGCCGAAGACCGCTTCTATCAGAATTACAACTTCGATACCAGCCGCACGTTCTACCGCGTATACCACCGTAATTTTTCCGGTAATGTAGAGTTCTCCTTTTACCCATTCCGCAATAAAGGCAGTTTCAACAGTATTTCGGCCGGTGTGCAGGCCGCCTACCTGGATGTAAAGCAAGACACTCTTTTTACCGGCACCTATAATGTAAACCTGTTCTCTAACCTGTGGTTCGAATTTGCTGAAGTGTTCCGCCTCAAAGCCCGTTTCGACTATTTTATGCTGGGTTACAACCAAAACGATATACAGCTTAAAGCCGATCTTAGTGTGGGTGCAGGCCGCAAAGGCAGGCCACGCATTGTAGAGCTTACGCCCGGGGTTCTGTTCCGCCTGGCTGCACCCGCTTTCCTCCAGCAAACCATGTTCAGCAATAACTTTATATGGAACAACAACTTTGGCAAAACCCGAACCCTGCAGCTTAACTTTACCGCTTCGTTCCCGCGCTGGGGACTTTCGGCCGGTGGCTCGGCCTATACCATAGGCAATTTTATCTACTACGACACTACCGCTGCACCTGTGCAGGCTACCGCAGCCATAAGCGGCTACAACATATGGCTGAAATACGATCTGCGCTTTGCCCGTAATTTCCATTTCAACAACTTTATTATGCACCAGCGTGCCGACCGCGACTGGATACGGGTGGCCCCGCTGTTTCTGCGGAGTAATTTCTATTACGAAAACAAGCTCTTTAAAAAACGCCTGCTGGCACAGATCGGGTTCGATGTATATTATGCGCTCGGATACCAGGGTTATGCCTACATGCCTGCTACAGCCGGCTGGTATCTGCAAAACGGAGCTATGATAGGGAACTACCCCTACATCGACATTAATGTAAGTATACGTATACGCCGTTTCAGGGCCTTTTTTGTAGCCAGCCATATAAACCAGGGCTTCCCTGCGCGCAGCGAATACTTTGTAGCCAAAGGCATGCCCATGCCCGACAGGCAGTTTAGGGTAGGCGTAAGCTGGGGCCTGTTCAATTAAAATCCCGTTCGCTCAGTTTTACCCCCGTTTAACCGATTCATTTTTTCGATAAGACCTGTTTTATGTCAGTTATCAAAACTGCAGTAAATAAAGGGATGCAGTAATTATATCTTTTACAGTACTTCCTTTTTCGCCAACGACAACACTTTTATATTGTCGTTGTTCCCGCTGCCAGGCTGCTGTAGCTTTGGGTTTAATCATAAACGCTAATTACTATGAACAAACTGCTACAGTGTATGTGCGGAGCTCTTTTTATTTCCGCACCGGTTTACGGACAGGCCCACGATTACCTGAACATCAACAAGGTAAATGCCCGTATCAATGCTTCGGCCTCCCTTTTTAATTCACCTTCGCCTACGACAGCCAGTTACGAGGTACCCAAAGGCTCGGGCGAATTTACCATGCATACGCTGGGGCTTTGGGTATACGCCAGCGACCAGAACAACCTGGAATACCTGTCGGCCGAGAAATATGCCGGCGATGGCCGCGATTTTGCTCCGGGGCCCTTACGTCCCGGTACAGCCGATACCGATTCTGCCACTTCGGCATACTTCGACCGTATATGGAAAGTAAACCGTTTCGATATCGAGAATTTCAGAACCCACTTTGCCAACGGCAGCATAGGACAGGGATACGAAATTCCTGCATCTATACTGAGCTGGCCCGGCAACGGACCTTCGGGCTATGCCGGCACACTGGCTCCTTTCGAAGATGTAAACAATGATGGCAGTTATAACCCCGAAGACGGCGACTATCCCAAGATAAAAGGCGACCAGATGCTGTGGTGGGTAGTAAACGACCGCACGGTTCAGCGTTCTTCGGGAGGCACATCGCTCGGTATTGAGGTACAGTTCTCTGCCTATGCCTTTATAAACGATACCATCAGTGGTAACGATTCGCTTATTAATTATACCACATTTCTCGAAACCCGAATTATAAACCGCTCGTCTAACCAGTACAGCAGTTTCAGGGTTGGCACCTTTTGCGATATGGATGTACAGTCGGGGTTTAACGATTATATGGGTACCTGTGTAGACCAGAATACGGTTTACGCCTACAATTCGTCACAGGCACAAGGTTCCGAAGCCGCAACCGCACTACGTCTGTTACAGGCACAGGTATTCCTGCACGATTCGGTACTTACGGCCGGAGCTCCCGCCTCTGCAGGTCTTGCCGGCAGCATCTGCCTGCAAAATGTCTTAAGCCCGATATCGGACCCTACCGACCTAAGCGGCTACACAAACCTGATGAACGGAAGCTGGAAAGACAGCAGTCCGGTACTTTTCGGCGATAACGGATACCTTACATTCCCCGGAGCACTTACCACAACATATATGTATCCCGGCAGTTCAGATCCCACGTTTAAATCGACCGGCGGTGCAGACCCGGGCTTTATCTGGACACCCCAGACACCTGCACCGGGTGCCTCAGCTCCTTTAAGCGGATCCGACATACGCATACTGGGCCGTTTAGGCAACTATACCCTTAACAGCGGCGATACCTATGTATTCGAAACCGCTTATTTTACCCTGCTGAGCGACAGCAGCTCCGGCAATTCGGCCCTTACACCGCTTGCATGTGTAAGCGCAGAACTGGTACAAAGCTGGTACGACACCCGGAATTTTCCAAGCTCCCTCGATCTTACAACACTTTCCGAAGAAGTACATACTGCCGGAAATGATACCCAGCTTACCCTGTGGCCCGTACCTGCCCGTGAGCAGCTAACGGTTGAACTACCCGCAAACAGCAACTGGAATATAAGTATCCTGAACATGAGCGGCCAGCAGATATTACAAGGCAGCTACGCTGATACCAAGCAGGTCCAGTTACCGTTACAGGGCATAAAAGCGGGTATATACATCGTTCGTGCACAGAACAAAGAAGGAAAAACATACAACGGAAAGATTGTTATCTATTAAGCCAAACCTCATTTTGCATACAATTTACTAAACATGGCAAAACGATAACAAGCATTCCTGTATTCAACGTCTGCAGTAAGCAGTTCAGTCTCTCAACAAAAACTGAACCTATGCTTCTGCAGGCGTTTTTTTACCGGTTTACGTACCGCAATATCGAGATTGATATATACGGATCATCGGAAGGCAGCTACACATTCAGTCAGCAGCCCGGCGCGGCAGGCACTGCCGGCTTCCAGTATTTCGTTAACAACGGCGGCAATGCTGTAAATACGACGGCAGTTTCCGGTACACTTACACTGGTAAGTGCCGGCAACGGCGGCTGGTCGGGCACATTCGAAGGCACCGTTAACGACGGCAGCAGCGATCTGGAGCTCAGCAACGGCAACTTTAGCGACATACAGCCCGAATAAAATCTTCCATCTCTGTTCACACACCATTCCCGGGCCCCGCAGAGGGGCTTTTTTTTACACTTTTATTCAGGTAAGGTTCCTGTATGCCTTAGCCTCAGCATGAAAAAAAATGTTAAGTTTGCAGCACATAAACCTTACAACATGCTTCAAAACTTATTAGAAGGTAAAAGAGGAATTATTACCGGTGCGCTGGACGAAAATTCCATTGCCTGGAAAGTGGCTGTAAAAGCCGTGGAACAGGGCGCAAAGATAACCCTTACCAATGCCCCTGTGGCTATGCGTATGGGAGCCATCCAGAAACTGGCTGAACAATGCAATACCATCGTAATACCGGCAGATGCCACCAGCCTCGAAGACCTGGAAAAACTATACAAAGACAGTATGGATCACCTGGGCGGTAAGATCGACTTTGTGTTACATTCCATCGGGATGTCGCCCAATGTGCGTAAAGGTAAGCCCTATACCGACCTCAATTACGACTTTTTGCAGAAAACCTACGATATTTCGGCTGTTTCGCTGCACAAGATGGTGCAGACCGCATACAAACTCGATGCCCTGAACGACTGGGGCAGTGTACTGGCCCTTTCCTATATTGCCGCGCAGCGTATATTCCCCGATTACGGCGATATGGCCGATGCCAAGAGTCTGCTCGAGAGCATTGCCAGAGGCTGGGGATACCACTACGGTAAAAAATCGAAAGTGCGTGTAAACACCATTTCCCAATCTCCCACCAAAACCACTGCAGGCAGCGGAGTAGGCGGTTTCGATGCCTTCTTCAACTATGCCGATATGCTTTCGCCGCTTGGCAATGCATCGTCGGAGGCCTGTGCCGACTTCTGCGTATTTATGTTCAGCGATCTTTCGCGAATGATAACCATGCAGAACCTGTTCCACGACGGAGGCTTCAGCCAGATGGGCATAGCACCCGAAATTGTGACCCAATTCACAGATCAACACTAAATGAAAAGGAATTCTCTTTTTATCGTAATCCTTTCTGTACTGAGCACAGGCATGCTGGCATCCTGCGAAACCCGCTGCTACGATTGTATCCGTAACGACAACGGAGAGGTGGGCGGCACCCTGTGTACCGACGATCCCATTTATTCCACCAACTACTTTTACAACTGGAGAGATGTTTGTGAGGCCAACGACGGCCATATAGAAGACCGTATAAAATGAGAAAAGTACTATTTATGATACTCGGAGCCGGAATTTTGCCGGCTCTTTTTTCATGTGCAGGCCCAAAGCCCATGTACAATAAAAGCACTGCCGGGCAATGGCAGCAGTTGCATCTGCCCGAAGCAAAGCCCCTGTTTACACTTTTTGCCTTAGGCGATGCCGGCGACCCCGACACGCTGAAGATGGACAGCAATTTCGGTACGCTGCGGCACAGGCTGGCACAGGCCGACACCAATGCCATGCTCATTTTCCTTGGCGATAACATTTACCCGGCCGGCTTACCACACCCCATCGAAGGCCGCCGCCGCGAATTTGAGGCACATCTCGATGCCCAGATAGCCATTGCCGACAGTTTCCGCGGACGTACCATATTTATTCCCGGTAACCACGACTGGGACGAAGGACATGCCAACGGATACATACGTGCCCGAGAACAGGAAAAATACATCGAAACCAAAATGCAGAATGCATCGGTATTCTATCCCGAAGACGCATGTCCTGGTCCGCAGGAACTACAGCTGAGCGAAAATGTGGTAATGATTATCCTCAACACCCAGTGGTGGCTCCATGCCCATGCCAAACCCGATACCGGCATATGCCCCTACGGAAGCGATGCCCTGTTCCTGAACGAATTCGAAAACCTGATGCGCAAAAATGCAGGTAAAAAAGTAATTGTTACAGCCCATCACCCTATGGAAAGCCAGGGCCCTCACGGAGGTAAATTTCCCGTTACCGCACACTTTTTTCCCCTGCGCGAGTTCAACCGCAAACTGTGGATACCCCTGCCTGTGCTGGGTAGTATTTATGTACTGTTCCGCAAAAGCGGCTATATACAGGACCTTACCAATAAACGCTACAAAGCCCTGCAGCAACGCCTCGAAAGTGTAATGGAGCAGTACCCCAATACCATTTACCTGAACGGACACGACCATTCGCTGCAATACATTCCCAAAAACGGAATCCACTACATAACCAGCGGTGCCGGTACCGAATCGTCGCATGTGGTAAAACACAAAAGGCTCCATTTCGGGTACCCCGGCCGGGGCCATGCCGAAATTCGTATATACCCCGATAAGCAGGTATGGCTCGAATTCTACCGTACCGATAAAAACGGTAAAGCCGAAGTGCTTTTCCGCAGTAAATTATAAACCACCGCGAATCGCTATATTTGCTCCAAAACACACAAGCATGCACAAACTGAAAGGAACCGGTATTGCCATCGTTACACCTTTTAAAAAAGATGGAAGTATCGACTATAACGCACTCGAAAACCTGATTAACTTCTGGATAAAAGGCGATGTGGAATACCTGGTACTTATGGGTACCACCGGCGAAAGTGTTACCCTTACTGCCGACGAAAAGAAAGAGCTGCTTAGCTTTACCGCTGCCCGTATACACGGCCGTGTACCCCTGGTTGTTGGTATTGGCGGAAACAATACCGCCGAAGTTGTACAACAGCTTGGCAGTTACGATCTTTCGAAGGCAGATGCCATACTTTCGGTTGCTCCTTACTACAATAAACCTAACCAGCAGGGCTATTTCGAACACTTTATGGCCGTAGCCGAAGCCTCGCCCAAACCCGTAATTCTGTACAATGTACCGGGACGCACCGGCAGTAATATGACCGCCGCCACCACACTTAAACTGGCCAATGCCCACAAAAACATTGTGGCTGTAAAAGAGGCTTCGGGCAACCTGGAACAGATCACCGAAATTATCATGAACAAACCCGCACATTTTCATGTAATAAGCGGCGACGATGCCCTTACCCTGCCTATTATTGCAAGCGGCGGTTATGGGGTAATTTCGGTAGTAGCCAATGCCTATCCTTACGAGTTTTCGGAAATGGTACGTTTTTGCCTCGCCGACGATTTTGAAGCTGCCCGCGAACTGCACTTCAAGCTGTTCGATTTTACCCGCAATATTTTCCTGGACGGCAACCCCGGCGGTATAAAAGCTGCCCTGTACAAAAAAGGCCTCTGCGAAAATGTGCTGCGTGCCCCTCTTGCTCCTGTAAATAACGAAGTGTATGAAAAAATTATACGCTCCGTTGAAAAACTGGGCTAAAAAACCTTTTGTACGTTTCGCGGTATTTTTACTGTTACTTTCCTTACTGCTGCTCCTCTTCCGCCAGCCCCTGCTGCGTGGCATGTACACCTTTCTGAATGTTTCCGATAATGCGGCTCTTACCCATGCCAGCTACGGCTTTATACTATCGGGTAATGCCCGCGAACGGGCAGAGGCCGCAGCCGGCCTTTTCCGCCAGGGACGTATTGATACACTCATATGCACCGGCAGCAATGTACCTGCCGACCTGGCCGTTCTGGGACTGAATACAGGCGAAGGCGAACTGAGCCGCATGGTATTGCTCCAAAACGGCGTACCCCCCGAGCGCATACAGGTTATAAACCAGGGCAGCTCCACACTGGAAGAAATGGAGCTTATACGCAGCTTTTGCACTAAACACAGGGGCAGCATAGCCCTTATAAGCACCGCTTCGCACACACGGCGTATATGGCGCTTACGCAAGAAAATGCTGCCACCTCAACACAAAATATACTGTTTTGGTGTTGCACCCCAACGTTATAACCCCTCTTACTGGTGGCAGAGCGAAGAAGGCCTTATTGCCGTAAACACCGAATGGCAAAAGCTGCTCTACTATTACCTGAAATACTGAACACAGGTCTATTCCATTTTCCGTCCCGGCACTATGCAGATAATGCTGCCGCAGCATATTATCCTTTATGTTACCTTTGTACAGATAAATACTTTTTACAATATGCATACCCTAAAATACAGTTACGTATTTCCCCTTGTTATCTTCTTTTTAAGTCTGCAGGCTTGTGTTAAAGGCAAAGGCCCCGTCATAAGCCAAACTTTTGAGCCCGGCAGTTTCGACCGTATTGAAATGAGCACTGCAGGCGAAGTTACTGTACTAAGCGACAGTGTTTCCTTTGTAAAGATCAGTTCTAACGAAAATATCATTCAGTCGCTGCAGCTTAAGCTTAATAACGGCAGGTTGCTTATTGCCAGCAAACCAGGTAAGATACTCCATAAATACGATGTACTCGATATAGAGATACATAGCCCGGCTCCGCTGCAGGAGCTAAGCACCTCAGCATCGGGTAATATACGCTGCAACGGTTGCCTTCATTCCCAGGCTGTTGTTAAAACCAGTGCCAGCGGTAATATCGACGTAAACGGAACCTTCAGCGATATTACGGCAGAAACCTCCGGCTCGGGCTCGGTTACCCTGCAGGGTTCTGCCACCAAAGCCACATATAAAACCAGTTCATCGGGCAATGTTCTGGGCTTCGGCTGCATTTCACAGCATACCGATGCCCGTTGCTCAGCCTCCGGTAATATAGAAACCACTGTACTTCAAAAACTTACAGGCAGCATTTCGGGTAGCGGTAATATACGTTATAAGGGCGACCCTTCCGAAATTGATGTAAAAGACAATGCATCCGGACAGCTGGAAAAAGTAAATTAATTACACTACAGGCCCGCTTGCCTGCGTTATATATACAGAACCGATGCCTGTTTTGGTTTATTAACAATGGAAGCGATACGCTCCCTGAGCTGTTTTTTTTATTAACATCATGTAAATTCATTAAGCCGCTACGAAACAATGGCTTAACATAAAGTCTCCCATTAAAAAAGTACAAAAGCGAAACGATGTAAGCTGCTGGAACGTAGTAATAACAGGGAAAATAAAAAAAACGGCCAGTCTGTTGAAAAATTTTCATAACCCGTAAAAAGGTATGGGTTCACTACATTTGCAGCACTGAATTATGGAAGATAAAAACAAACCCCAAACCCGCCGGGCCACACGCACCCAAAAAGAGACCAGTGCATGGCCACAGAACAGCAAGGTTCCGCCCCAGGCTCCCGACCTGGAAGAGGCCGTGCTGGGCGCAGTGCTCATTGATAAGGAAGCCGTGGTTACGGTACTCGAAATACTGAAAGAAGATTTCTTTTACCGCGAAGAACACCGCTTAATCTTTAAGGCCATATCGCAACTGTTTGCTGCCAGTCAGCCTGTAGATATAATGACCGTTACCGACCGCCTTCGTAAGAACGGCGAACTGGAACTGGTAGGCGGCGCTTTTTACATTGCCCAGCTTACTTCCCGTGTGGGCTCTTCGGCCAACGTAGAGTTCCATGCCCGCATCATTGCCGAGAAATACATTAAGCGCGAGCTTATTACCATCTCTTCCAAGATCATCGAAAAATCGTTCGACGATACCGTAGACACCTTCGAACTGCTCGACGAAGCTGAAGGCAGCCTTTTCAGTGTGGCCGAAAACAACATTAAACGGGGTGTGGAAAGCGTAGATTCCGTGATCCAGAAAGCCCTGAAACAGCTGGAAGAAGCAGCCAACCAGGAAGAAGGCCTTACCGGCGTACCTTCCGGCTATTATGTACTGGATCAGATGACGGCCGGCTGGCAAAAAGGGAACCTTATTATCCTGGCGGCACGTCCGGCTATGGGTAAAACCTCGTTCGCCCTTTCACTGGTGCGCAATGCCGCGGTAGACTTTAATAAACCGGTAGCCATATTCTCGCTGGAGATGAGTAACCTGGAACTTGTAAACAGGCTCATTATGTCCGAAGCCGACCTCGACGGCGAAAAACTTAAAAAGGGAAAGCTTACCGAGCAGGAACGCCTGGAACTGCCCGCCAAAATAGCCCGTCTGGAACAGGCCCCCATCTATATCGACGACACGGCTGGTCTTTCTATTTACGAATTTCGTGCCAAGGCCCGTAAATTAAAGATGCAGCACCAGATACAGATGATTATTATCGACTACCTGCAGCTGATGACGGCCGGTACCGAAAGCAAGGGCCCCGGTAACCGCGAACAGGAAATTTCCAGCATTTCGCGCTCGCTTAAAGGCATAGCCAAGGAACTGGGCATTCCCATTATTGCCCTTTCGCAGCTGAGCCGGGCCGTAGAAACACGCGGCGGAAGCAAAAAGCCTCAGCTCTCCGACCTTCGCGAATCCGGTGCCATTGAACAGGATGCGGATATGGTAATGTTCATTTACCGTCCCGAATACTACGAACTGGATGTAGACGAAAACGGAAACAGCCTGCTCGGTATCGCCGAAATTATTATTGCAAAACACCGTAGCGGTTCGGTAGGATCGGTAAACCTGCGCTTTGTAAAAGAAAAGACCCGTTTCGAAAACCTCGAAACCTCGTATGTGATGCAAAACACATTCGACGGTGCTGTACAGTTCGATACCATTACGGTAAGCTCGAAGTTCAACGACGAACCCTTCTAAAAACACAACATTTTCCGTATTTTCACGTTGAAAATGAAGATGTACAAGCTCAGATCCCTGTTTATGGTACTGGTTCTTTCGGGAACCTTTATGGCACGCGAAGCCCGCGCCTCCTACATATTGCTGCCTATGGACGAGCAGCAGATGAACCACCTTAAGGCATACGGTATAGCCTACAATGTGCTTACCTATAACATGGAAATTTACTGGCTGCTGAACTACCGTGGCGGTAGTTTTATGTTTAAACATGCGGCAGAATTCGAAAAGGAATGTACCATACGCGGTGTAAGCTATGAAGTAATTGCCGACTCGCGCTCCTCGGCCATACTGGAAGAGATTGCCGACCCGGAAGTGAATATGGATGCCGTACGAATGGAAAAAGCCCCTAAAATTGCTGTGTACAGTCCCAAAGACAAACAACCCTGGGACGATGCCGTAACCCTGGTACTAAGCTATGCCGAAATACCCTACGACATTGTATACGACGAAGAAGTGATGGACGGCAAGCTGGCACAATACGACTGGCTGCACCTGCATCACGAAGATTTTACCGGTCAGTACGGCAAATTCTGGGCAGGTTACCGCAATGCCGAATGGTACCAGGAACAGGTACGTTCGCAGGAAGCCATTGCCCGTAAATACGGGTTTACCAAGGTAAGTCAGCTTAAACTGAATGTAGCCAAAAACATTAAAACCTTTGTGGTAGGCGGTGGTTATATGTTTGCCATGTGCAGCGCCACCGACAGTTACGATATTGCCCTGGCAGCCGAAGGTGTGGATATATGCGAATATATGTTCGATGGCGATCCGATGGACAAAAACGCACAAAGCCGGCTCGACTACGGGCAAACCTTTGCCTTCCGCGACTTTATAATTTCTACCAATCCCATGGAATACGAATACAGCAACATTGATGCTACCAATTTCCGCTCCATACCACGTACACAGGATTTCTTTACCCTGTTCGACTTTTCGGCCAAATGGGATCCTGTACCAACCATGCTTACCCAATGCCACCAGAATGTAATACCCGGCTTTATGGGGCAAACCACCGCTTTCCGCAAGCAGGTACTTAAGCCCGGCGTTCTGGTATTAGGCGAAACCAAAGCAGCCAATGAAGCGCGCTACATACATGGCGAAGCCGGTAAAGGCTTCTGGACCTGGTACGGAGGTCACGACCCCGAAGATTATCAGCATATGGTAGGCGACCCTCCTACCGATCTGGCACTACATCCCACCTCTCCGGGTTATCGCCTCATTCTCAATAATGTACTGTTCCCTGCAGCCAAAAAGAAAAAACAAAAAACATAATTCGGTGCAATTGTGTAGTTTTGTGCACTACCGATGAAAGCGCTTATACGGCTGTTAAACTCTACTTTCCGCAACTATCCCTACGCTGCGGCACTTACCGGAATAGGGCTTTTTTATCTCCTGTTTCTGCCGCTTGATGTTATGGATATAGATGCCGCACAGTACGCCTCCATTTCCAGGGAAATGAGCGAGAACGGACAATACCTGCAGGTACAGCAACGTGGCAGCGACTATCTCGACAAACCACCCCTGCTTTTCTGGCTGGCGAGCCTTTCCTTTAAAATTTTCGGCGTACATAACTTTTCCTTTAAGCTGCCTGCCCTGCTGGCTCTATGGCTGGGCTTATGGAGCACATACAGGGCTGCCCGGCTTTTTTACGACCAGCACATTGCCGGCAGTGCTGCCATTATACTGGCCTGTATGCAGGGTTACTTTCTTATGGTAAACGATGTGCGGACAGACGGACTGCTTACCGGCTTCAGTGCTTTTGCCGTATGGCAGCTGCTGGCATACAGTGTGCATAAACGCATAGTACACCTGCTGCTGGCAGGTATAGGTATAGGCCTGGCTATGCTGGCAAAGGGGCCTATAGGTTTTATAATTCCTGTAATGGCATGTGGCATGCATCTGTTATACCGGCGCGATTTCCGCCGTATATTCGATCTGCGCTGGCTGCTTGTACCCCTGATTGCCTTTTTGTGCCTGCTGCCCATGCTGTATGGCCTGTACCAGCAGTACGACCTCCACCCCGAAAAAGAAGTATACGGCCTTAAAGGCCCTTCCGGCATTACCTTCTTTTTCTGGACACAAAGCTTTGGGCGCATTACCGGCGACATATACTGGAAAGACGATTCAGGCCCCGGCTTTTTCCTGCTGTCGATGGCCTGGGATATGGCTCCCTGGTACCTGCTTTTTATAGCTGCCTTTATCTTTTCGGCTATTCGTATTTTCCGTAATGTCAAAAACCCGGCGGCCGAGCCCGAAACCTACAGTTTCTGGGGCTTTCTCATCTGCCTTATTGCCCTTTCATCGTCGCGCTACAAGCTGCCACACTATGTATTCCCTCTTTTTCCGTTTGCTGCCGTGCAGATATCGGCCTTTCTGTTCAGCTACAAAAGCCGTTTACCCAAAGCATTCAACTACATTATTAACTCACTGCAGATAATAGTACTGGCGGCCATACCGCTTATGGTAGTGCTTATCGGCATTTATGCATTCCCGTTAAGCCCTTTACGGCTTTTTGCCTTCGGCTTGCTTATCGGTATTGCCTTTTACCTTATTTACCAGAGCCGGCGCAGTTCTGCCCAAAAATGGTTTTTGGCCGGTACCGCCGCATCATTCTGGCTGGGTGCATTCCTGGCCGTACACTTTTATCCCGCCCTGCTCGGTTACCAGGGTACATCGGCCATAGGACGCTTTATACACCGCAATGCCGTGCCCCCGGATCATTTTTATGCGCTGGACGGACACAATTATTCGCTCGATTTTTATGCGCGCCGTATTGTACCCTTTACCAGCGAAGCAGCCCTCGACACGCTGCCTTCCGGCAGTTTTGTGCTGGTAAACAGCGAACACAAAACCAGCATACTGCAAAACAAAGCGGGTATGTACCGGATGCATTCCGTATATCCCGACTATTCTGTATCGCTGCTCAGGCCAGGCTTTCTGCGACAGGATACCCGTGCACAATACCTGCGTTATCTTTATCTTATTCAAAAGCAGTAAACGCACACATGTTAAACATTTATTGTACTTTAGCTTCAACGTCATGGAAACTGGCACCCACTGGATTGTTATAAGCATCTGCGTTATACTGTCGGCATATTTTTCCGGCATGGAAATCGCGTTCGTATCGGCCAACCGTCTTAAAATTGAGCTCGACCGCAACTCCGGCAGTATTTCCGGGCGTATTATCTCTTTTTTCGCACGTCAGCCCGCCAAATTTATAGGTGCTATGCTGGTAGGCAACAATATTGTAATTGTTATCTACGGTATTTTCTTTGCCGAAATGCTCGAACCTGCTTTAAAAACCTATATTCAGAATACAGGTATCGTTACCATTGTGCAGGTATTCCTTTCCACACTTATGATTCTTATCGTGGCCGAGTTTTTACCCAAAGCCATATTCCGCATCAATCCCAACGGTATTATGCAGGTATTTGCCATTCCCGCATTTCTTATTTACTGGCTGCTATACCCGGTGGTTAGCTTTACGGTGTGGATATCTGAACTGGTACTGCGTTTGCTGGGGCAGAAATACTCAGGCGAAGAACTGCGTTTCGGCCGTGTAGACCTCGACCATCTGATTAAGGAAGCAACCGAAGAAAACCCGGCACAGAGCCAGGAAGAGGTAGACCACGAGATCAAGATCTTTAAAAACGCCCTCGAATTTGCCGATGTAAAGGCCCGCGACTGTATGATACCCCGGCGCGAAATAGAGGCCGTTGAAGTAAATGCCGGTATTGCCGAACTCCGCAGCCGCTTTGTAGAAACCGGTCTTTCGAAGATACTGGTATACGAAAATTCCATCGACAATATCATAGGCTACGTACATAGTTTTGCCCTGTTCCGCAAACCGGCCGATATACGCAGCATTATTATCCCCGTGCTGGAAGTAAGAGAGTCGTACCCGGTGCAGAGCGCACTGAGCGATCTTATAAAACAACGCAAAAGTATAGCCCTGGTTATCGACGAATACGGCGGCACTTCCGGCATTATAACCACCGAAGATATTATGGAAGAGATTTTTGGTGAAATAGAAGACGAACACGACCTCGAAGACCTTACCGAAAAAGTGATCGACGAAAACGAATTTATTTTTTCGGCCCGGCAGGAAATTAAATATCTCAACGAAAAATACAATCTCGATCTGCCCGAATCGGAGCAATACTCCACCCTGGCCGGACTTATTATCGACGAAGGCGAAAGTATTCCCGAAAAAGATGCGGTGGTAAATATCGGGCGTTTCGAGTTTATTATACTAAAAAGCTCCGGTGCACGTATCGAAGAGGTAAAGCTTACGGTTAAGGCCGAATAAAAAAACTGTTCCCCTGCGCGGAGAACGGTTCAACTATATAAAAGACTTGTGTGCTTTCGCTTAATCGAACTTTACTTCGGGTACTTTCTGCGAACCTTCGTCGGCTTTGAAATAGGCTTTCTTATCGAAACCAAACATGCCGGCAGTCATATTATTCGGGAACTTGCGTATATAGGCATTATAATCCTGCACGGCCTGGTTAAAGCGCATACGTTCGGTAGTGATGCGGTTTTCGGTACCAGCCAGCTCAAAGCGCAGATCCTGGTACCCCTGTATGGACTGTAACTGAGGATAATTTTCGGTAATCATCAGCAGCCGTCCCAGTGCCTGGCTCAGTTCGCCCTGTGCCTGATCGAAACGGTCGAGCTCTTCCTGGCTCAGGTTTTCGGGGTTAATGGTTACCTGTGTGGCTTTGGCCCGTGCACTTACCACCGATTCCAGTATATCCTGTTCTTTAATGGCTGCCGCCTTAACGGTAGACACCAGGTTCGGAATAAGATCGGCACGACGCTGATACTGGTTTTCTACCTGGGCCCAGGCAGCATCTACAGCTTCCTGTTTCTCTACCATACTGTTATATCCGCAGGAAGGTAAAAACGCCGATATTCCCAACACCATGAGCACCCAAAATAACATTCTTCTATTTTTCATTCTTCTGTTTTCTTTACTTTTTGAGATAGTATACGACAAAGGACGCAAAACGTTTACATTTTTACGGCAAAATCCGCTTAATGGCCCAAAAAACACCCCGAAATGCGTAAAAACGACGACAGATTGCAGCAGGCTGCCGTTATTCTTACCCCGGTATAAAAAGCATAAAGCTGACCTGAAAATATTACTTTTGCCATCAGTAAAAGAAGCGGATGAAAATATACCGGAATGTAAGCGATTTCAGTCCTTTATCGAACACGGCCGTTACCACGGGTACTTTCGACGGGGTACACTGCGGGCACAAAGTAATTCTGAACCGCCTGCGCAATGCCGCAGCTTCGGTAAACGGTTCCACCGTGCTCATTACCTTCGATCCGCATCCGCGTATGGTATTGCATCCCGAGGCCAACACCGACCTTAAACTACTGAATACCACCGACGAAAAAATAGCCCTGCTCGAAAAAGAAGGCATCGATCACCTTGTTATTATTCCCTTTACCCGCCAGTTTGCCGAAACTACCGGCGAAGAGTATATACGCGATATACTGGTAAAGCGTATTGGTGTACGCAAGCTGGTAATAGGTTACGACCACCGCTTTGGCAAAGGCCGTGGTGCCAGTTTTAAAGACCTGGTAGAAATGGCCCCCGAATATGGTTTTGAAGTAGAAGAGATACCAGCACTGGAGATCGACGACTCGGCCGTAAGCTCCACCAAAATACGAAAAGCCCTGCTGAACGGCGAAATAGAAAAGGCCAACGAAAAACTGGGATATGCATACAGTATAAGCGGACTGGTGGTAAAAGGACATCAGCTGGGGCGCACCATACAGTTTCCCACGGCCAATATACAACCGCTGGAGCCTCTGAAAATGATACCTGCCCGGGGCGTTTATGCCGCCGAGGTACTTTTCGAAGATAAAGCCTGGCCGGCTATGGTAAATATAGGTACCCGCCCCACTTTTAATGGTGAAGAAGAAAAAATTGAAGCGCATATCCTTAACTTTGAAGGAGATTTATACAACAAAACCATCTCCATACGTTTTATAACCCGGATACGTGATGAACAAAAATTTGACTCAGTTGATGCACTTAAGAACCAGCTACAGGCCGACCGTACTAAAACGCTTGACATATTTAAGCTTACTGCTTATTAACCTGTGCCTGTGCCCATGTATTGCCGCACAGAACGACTTTCGCGACGAAACGGTATACACCGATCTGAAAGAAGCGCTTAAAACCCCGGCGGCCGTAAAACGGCTCGACCTTTCGAAACAGAAACTGAGTCGTTTTCCGCAGGATATATTCCTGTTTAAGAACCTGTACGAACTGGTACTTTCCAAAAACAAGCTTACTTCGATACCTGCCGAGATAAGTCAGCTTAAAAAGCTGCGTATACTGCGCATCGATAAAAACAAGATCGACGAACTGCCGCAGTCTATAGGCGAGCTGGACAACCTGGAGATACTGGACATAAACCGCACCGAAATTTTTTTCCTGCCCGAGAGTATCGGCAACTGTTCCTCGCTGGAACGCATTATTGCCTGGGATACCAACCTTTCCACACTCCCTGCTGCCCTGCGCAAATGTTCGAGGCTGGCCTATGTAGACCTGCGCAATGTAATGTTCAGCCGTTCGCAGCAGGAAGAGCTGCAAAAAATGCTGCCCGATGTAAAAATCGAGTTCACCAACGATTGTAACTGCGGCCCCAATCCATAACCGGGACCACAGTTTCGCTCGTTCCTCTCATAGTGTTTATTATTGTATTCGTATGGTAAGTCCGCCTGTAAAGTGTATACCCGCCATAGGGAATACGTAATTTACGTCGGTACGCTGGCCACCCCAGAAGTAGCCATAGGTATAGCCATTGGGTGTATATAGCGAATTAAACAGGTTATTTACCGTAAAGTGCAGCAGCAGCTTATTCAGCACCCGGTTTTGCAGCGGTACCAGGTAACTCAGGCGCAGATCGCTCACCACAAAAGGATCCAGGCTGCGGCTCCGGTTTTGTGTATTATCCAAGTACTGCCGGCTTACAAATTTACCGCTCAGGCTTACGTTAAAGCCCTTAAAGGCATCTACACCCAGTGTGGCACCAGCCACTACCGAAGGCGAGAAGGCAATATCCGTATTCCGGTGCTGTATCTCCTGCTGTCCGCCATTATCATAGTCGTCCATAAACTCCGTAAACTGCGGTATTTTATTCACACTGTATGCTACATTCCCCGCAAACGTTACTATTTTCAGGAAGCGGACCTTCGCCTGCAGTTCTATACCTGCCCGGTAGCTTTCCGGCACATTTATACGGGTATAAGCGCCCACATCGTTAATTTTACCCGTTTGTATAAGCTGGTTGCGGTAATACATAAAATACGCCGTGGCTCCCAGCGAAAAACGTTTGCCGACATGTTCATAACCCAGTTCGGTATCGTACAGGGTTTCCGGCTCAGGCAGGTTTGCAGCTCCGGCCTCCAGGTCGTCGCGGTTCGGTTCTTTGTTAGCCACTGCAAACGACAGAAACAGGCGGTCGCGCGAGCTGGCTCTCCAGCTGATACCGGCTTTGGGGTTAAAGAAGTTCCAGTTCAGGTTGGCAAACACCCCGGGGTTATTACGGAAACCGCGTACCTTATAATTTACATAGCGATACTGCATATCTGCAAATACATACCATTTCTTTGCAAAATTATAGTTGGCCTTGGCATAGATATTAAAGTCATTCTTAAAGGCCGGCATACTGTAATAGGTATGCGAAGGCACAGCAAGCCCCTGCGAGGCCCATATCACATTTCCGTAATGGCGGCCGTCGTAAGCCGAATAAGCGCCGCCCACGCGTACATCCCAGCGCTTTTTGGTATACTGTAATGCATACGTAATACCATAAAAATAATTATCGAGCCATAGCTGCCGCACCAGGTCGGTACTGTAAGCCGTATCGTTTCCCTGTACAAAAGGTGGCAGCATATACGATTCATAATCCACACCGGCCTTATACTGTTCGTAATAACCTTTGCCCCGGGTAAGAAATCCGGCCAGGTGCAATGTAAGATAAGGCGAAAACGAATGCGTAACAAACAGGCGGTAATAATCCTGCCGGTAATTATCGGTTTCGTTATCGTAAGGTGTTCCGGGCTTTTCGGTACCCGATTCGTTATAGCGGGGCAGCGAATCTACCAGGTATTGCGGCACTCCGTTCCAGGCCTGGTATGTACGTTCTTTGCCGGTAAAGGCATTAAAACGTACCTGGGTATTTTTACCATGCCATGCCGCCGATACAAAAAACGACTGCAGATCGCTGCTGGCACGGTCGATAAAACCATCGGAATGAATTTTAGAAGCCCTCGCATCAATCGTAAAACGTTTGCCGATGAGTCCCGAACCGGCCTTTAATGTAGCTTTATATGTATTAAAAGAACCATAGGTGCCGGCAAATTCGGCATAAGGCTTTTCTTCGAAACTGGTGGTACTTACATTTACCGATGCCCCAAAGGCTCCGCCTCCGTTGGTAGAAGTACCTGCACCACGCTGTATCTGTATATCGCCGGCGCTGGAGGCCAGGTCGGGAGTATTTACCCAGAATACGCTCTGCGACTCGGCATCGTTCACCGGTATGCCATCGATGGTAACATTAATACGTGTAATATCCGAACCACGTATACGCATAGCCGTATACCCCACACCGTTACCGGCATCGGAATTTACCACGGTACCCGGAGTCTGGTCCAGCAGTATGGGCAGATCCTTACCGGTATTCAGCTTTTCGATATCTTCTGCACTGAGGCGGGTAGATGCAAAGGGATCGTTACTGCCGGCACGGGTAGAGCTTACCTCTACATTGCGCAGCATATAGGGTTCGGCCCGGAGTGTAAAAGTACTGTTTGAGGCAAAGCCTGCGATACTGTCGCGGTAGCTCTGGTAGCCCAGCAGCGATATCCGTATTGTACCACGGGCACTGGCAGGCAGGTTAAGCTCGAAATAGCCATCGCCGTTGGTAAGGGTATAGGCATAGGTGCCTTCCCACTGCACGGTGGCATAAGGCAGCGGGTTACGGGTATCTGCATCGCTCACAGTCCCTTTAATACGCGTTTGTGCTCCTGCAAGAGCCACACTCAGCCATAGGCCGAATAAAAGTACAGTTGTTTTCATCCTGTCTTTGAGTTAATACATTAATAAAAACCGGACAGGCGACACTTTGGTGGTATCTCCTGCCATTCCCTTCGACGGCATTATCCGCATCAGGTTCTACGGGTATAATCTCAGCCTCTCCCGCAAAAGCGGCGGGAAGCACCCCGTGGCAGCACAACAGTTATAATACTGCTGTAAAGCGCAGCAAAGGTATAACGATTTGTACGAAAAAAAGAAATGAAATACTCAATTTCACAGCAAAAAGCACACAAACAACATATTAGCGCTGTGCCGTACGAATAAGGTAAGCCCCTACAAACAGGAAAATTACATTCGGCAGCCAGGCGGCCAGCACCGGGGCCAGGGTACCGTTAATGGCATACGTAACCGCCACTTTATCGAAAAATATGTACGAAAAGCCCAGACCCACACCCATACCTATGTGCAAACCTACACCGCCGCGTACCCGCCGGCCGGCAAGCGGTACGGCAATAAGGGTAAGTATAATGGTAGAAAAGGGGGTTGACCAGCGTTTGTATTTTTCGATGAGATAGAAATCCATATAATTACTGCCCGACACTTTTTCCTTTTCGATAAACTTATTCAGTTCAAAGTAATTCATCGTCTCCACGTCGCGGTTCTCTACCTGGAAAATATCCGGGGCAAAGGGCAGCAGGGTATCGGTTTGCATGCCGGCATAAATCTTATCGCCTTTATCGCCCGAAACCCGTACCATATAATCCATAAGGGACCAGCGTTTATGTATGGTATCGTAACTTACCGACTGCGACATGAGTTTCGACAGCAGGCGATGCCCGTCGAAACGCTCAATAGAGAGTTTTTGTCCTGTATAGGTTTCATTGCTCCAGTATTCGATATACAACAACGTACCGGGGGCTATCTGCCGGTGCATATTGCGCGGGTTATACCTGCCATGCCCAAAGTATTCCCTTTCGAAACCGTTTTTTTTCAGGTTCGAAACCGGCACTACAAAATTACCCAGTACCGCCAGCATTATGCTTACAATAAAAGCGGCGGCCAGGAAGGGTGCCAGCATACGCCGGTAGCTTACACCTGCGGCCAGTATGGCAATAATTTCGCTGCGGAAAGCCATACGCGAGGTAAAGTAAATTACCGAAATAAATGCAAACAGCGGTGCAAACAGCGTGGTAAAATATGGAATGAAATTGGCATAATATACAAAGGCTATTTCGTAAAGCGAGGGCGTTTTACCGCCTTTACCCAGGAAATCGTCTACCTTTTCGGATATGTCGAATACCACCGCAATGGCAATTATCAGCGCAAGACTCACAAAAAATGTGACCAGGTACTTGCGCATGATGTATGTGTCGATCGTTTTCATGGAATCCGTGGCAAAGAAACAAAAAGGATGGCGTAACACAAACGCAAAAAAATGCCTTATGGTGCATGCTGCGGCAAAAAGCCCTGCGTATGCATCCTATTTTGTAACATTGCAGTCCAGATGTCAATAGCTCCCTACTACTTCGAAGCACGCAGCCTGCGGCAGGGCCAGACCGATCCCTATTCGGGCTTCGGGCATTGTATTGCATCGGCACAGCAGCCCCAGCTTATACGTTCGCTACGCGAATGGCGGCGGCAGGGGAATGGTATGTTCCTGGCCGGTTACCTGGGTTACGAACTGCAGCAGGAATGCGCCGGGGTTAGTCCGCACCCGGAAGCGCTGTTCCCCATACAACCCATGTGCCTTTTTGTACCCGATACTCTGCATATTTCCGATACCGTTACACCCATCCGCAACGAAGAAGATGCCGGCCTGGAATGGCTGCAGAAACCCCTGCCCGACTTTAGCCGAAGCAGTTATATACAGGCTGTGCAGGCTATAAAAGAACACCTGCAGCAGGGTGATATATACGAACTTACCTTTTGCATACAGCTCAACGGCCGCTGCCGTATAAACGATCCATACGCCCTTTTTAACCGGCTTTGCCGGCAAAACCCCGGCCCTTTTGCCTCTTTGCTGCATATGAACGGACTGTGGGTACTGAGTGCCTCGCCCGAACGTTTTATGGCAAAACGCGGACAAAAACTGATCTCGCAGCCTATAAAAGGGACCATACGCCGCAGCAGCGATCCTGATGCCGACGAAGCCCTGAAAAAAGCGCTGGCGGCTTCGGAAAAAGATCGTTCAGAAAATGTAATGATCGTAGACCTGGTACGCAACGACCTGTCGAGGATTGCCCTTACCGACAGCGTACGCGTGGAAGAACTGTTTGGCATACACAGCTTTGCCACAGTACACCAGATGATATCGACCATAAGCTGCGAAACTGCCCCGGAACTGCACCCGGCCGATGTAATGGAAGCTGCTTTCCCCCCGGGTAGTATGACCGGCGCTCCCAAAATAAGCGCCATGAATCTGATACGCCGCTACGAAAAAAAACAGCGCGGCATTTTTTCGGGTTCGCTCGGTTATGTAAGTCCCGACGGAGATATGGACTGGAATGTGGTAATACGCTCCATTATATACGATGCACACAGCGGCTATATTTCCATACCCGTTGGCGGAGCCATTACCATTGCCAGCGACCCCGCTGCCGAATACGAAGAGTGCCGCCTCAAGGCCAGAGCCTCCCTGCATGCGCTTGGACTTGATATTAACGACATTAAATGGTAATTTTACCCCTATGGCCCTGGAAAACTATGTAAAGAATATCCCCGGTGCCGATACCGGCATACTGCTCTGTGCCCTGAGCGGGGGTGCCGACAGTGTGGCTCTGCTGCATGTGCTGCACAGCAGCGGATACCGCTTACATGCCGCCCATGTAAACTATGGTTTGCGTGGCAGCGAAAGCGACGGAGATGAGCAGTACTGCCGCGAACTATGCACAGAACTACACATCCCCCTGCATGTGCATAAGGCAGATCCCGGGCTTAAAAGCGGCAATACCCAGCAATGGGCCCGCGATATACGTTATGGCTTTTTCGGAGAGCTGGATCTGCAGTTTGGCTATGCCGCCATACTTACGGCACACCAAGCCAACGATGCCTTCGAAAGTATGCTTATGAACACTGCCGACGGATGCGGCCCTTCGGGTTTTCTGGGAATTGCGGCCCGCAATGGCCGGTACCTGCGGCCCCTGCTGCATTGTACCCGCCAGGATACCGAAGATTACTGCCGGCAGCACGGGCTTGGCTTCCGTAACGATAGTTCCAATGCCGGCAACGCTTACAAACGCAACCGCATACGGCTGGGTATTACCCCGCAATACCAGGAGCTTAATGCCAGAGCTATGGCCCATTTTGCCGCCAGCCGCCAGCGCCTGGAAAGGGCTTTATCGTTTTACCATAATGCTTACAGCGAATTCTGTGCCCGTGAAATAAGCTATACCGGCTTTACGGAGAGCCTGCTGCTGAAAAACGAACTGCAGCTGTTTTATATGGAATGGCTGGCAGCGAAAGGCTTTAACTCCCTGATGGCCGCCGATATACTTTCCGGCAAATACAGAAAGGGCGAATGGCACAGCCGGCTGGGCAGACTGCTGCTGCACGAAGGACAGCTTATCTTTAGCAGCGGCGGAGCACATAACAACCCTGCAGGACTGTTACTCAACGGCCCTGGTTCTTATGTATACGAAAATTACCATATAGAGGTTTCGCTGAGTGCCTATACTACCATGCCTGCTTTTGGCAACCCCATGCTTTTTTATGCCGATGCCGGCATTCTGCGTTTCCCGCTTTTACTGCGCCCCGTGCAGACAGGCGACTCCATGCAGCCCCTGGGTATGAAAGGACATAAAAAGATAAGCGATATACTTACCGATAAAAAAATAAACCGTTTCGATAAAGAAATGGCTCTTGTACTGTGTTCAGGTAAAGATATAGCCTGGCTCTGCGGGTATACCGTATCCGAAAAATTCAGGCTAAGCAGCGGTTCGCAGCAAATGCTTGAAATAAGGCTTACTCCCCGGCATCAGGAGCCGGAAACAGGAACTGCATCCCGGTAAGGTTCGAGTGTGGCCGAAAATACCTCTTCGAAATAGTGCTGCACCAGGCTTTTCAGCTCCTGCATATCTATTTCGCGGCCCGTTTCTGCCGACAGTGAGGTAACGCCCTTATCTGCAATACCGCAGGGAACGATAAGGTCGAACTTAGACAGATCGCTGTTGATATTAAACCCAAAGCCATGCATGGTTATCCAGCGACCCATATGCACACCCAGGGCACATATCTTGCGTGCCCGCGAACCTTTGTCGTAATCTACCCATACACCCGTCTGGCCTGGTACCCTGCCGGTTTCCACACCATAATGGGCGCAGGTAAGTATAATTACATCTTCCAGGTAGCGCATGTATTTATGTACATCGGTAAAAAACTGCTCCAGGTCCAGTATGGGATAGCCCGTAAGCTGGCCGGGGCCATGATAGGTAATATCGCCGCCACGGTTGGTATGAAAAAATTCGATTCCCTGCTGTGCCAGCACATCGCTCTGTACAAGCAGGTTTTGTTCGTGTCCGCTTTTACCCAGCGTATACACGTGGTTATGTTCGCAAAACAGCAGGTAATTACTTATTGGTTGTGCCTGTTCTTTATGCGTACGGTTAAATATTTTTTGTTCGTTCGAGCGACCAAAAAGCTTAGTCTGTAACTCCCAGGCATCTTTGTAGGAGATACGGCCGCAATCTTTGAACTGTATCCGGGTATCCATTATTTAAGATCTGCCAGTGTACTTTTGAGTGTGCGGATTACATCGATCTCCATTGCATCAACCCCGTTAATTTCGGAAAGGAAAATACTGGCCCAGTCGCCGGTATGTATCAGCGAAAATACCTTCTGCAGCGGGTTAGTTCCTACTGCCGTAAGCTCGGTGTATCGGGGGGTGTATTTTTTTACCACATTAATGCAGTACTGGGTACGTTCGCGGTTGCGATAATACCCGTCGGGATCGGTAATAAATACCACCGCCAGGTTGGCATTGGCATTGCGCCAGCCCACCAGTTCGTTGTGATTCATCTCGGGTATTACATGGTGCCAGCAAAGCATTTTGGCATTTTCGTTTATCTGCTGACGTAAACGGATGGTAACACCTTCGAGATGACTTTCGGCATACAGCACCGGGATAGAGTTTTGCAGAAATTCGGCCAGGCGGCGTCCCTGCTCACTGAATGCAGCGGCATTATTGCTTATAAAGGCGGCCAGTCCGGAACGGTACTCGTTAAATACCGGGGGCAGTATACCAAAATGCACAAAAATGCCCAGCAGCTGAAACAGCGAATATCCGAGGCAGGCACGGGGATGGTAACCCGCTGGTACCAGTATGCATTCAAATCCTTTTTCGGCAGCTATTTCCTGCAGACGGCCTCCACTGGTAATAATTACCACACGGGCTCCCTTACGGTAAGCCTCTTCGGTACACTGCAGGGTTTCTTCGGTATTACCCGAATAGGAAGACGCTATAAACAGTGTTTGCGGGCCTGCAAAGGCCGGGCAGAAATAATCCTTATTTACGGTAACAGGCACCGGGCTATGCATCTTGGCCAGTTCCGATACAATGGTACCACCAATTCCACTGCCTCCCAGGCCGCTTATGATTACATTTTTCAGGGGTTCCTGAACGGGTCTCAGTCCGGCATTCCGGCTTATCTTCTCTGCATCGGTCAGTTGCTGCGGAAACTCAGCAACCCATGTACGCATATCACTCATGTCTTCTTCTTGTGTAATTTATCAGGTGCTTAAATGGGGGTTTATGCATCGGCAAGGGCCACATCCTTTTCTACTTTCAGGTTACCGATGATAAAATCCTGACGTTCGGGGGTATTTTTACCCATAAAAAACGTAAGCAGGTTTTTAATATTCAGATCTTTACTGGTCATTACCGGTTCCAGGCGGATGCTTTGCCCTATAAAGTTCCGGAACTCATCCGGCGATATTTCGCCCAATCCCTTAAAGCGGGTTATTTCGGGGTTAGGGCCCAGGTCTTTAATGGCATTACGGCGCTCCTCGTCGGAATAGCAATAACGGGTTTCTTTCTTGTTTCGTACCCTAAACAGCGGTGTTTGCAGTATGTACAGGTGCCCTGCCTTTACAATTTCCGGGTAAAACTGCAGGAAAAAGCTTATCAGCAGCAGGCGTATGTGCATACCATCCACATCGGCATCGGTAGCAATTACAATATTATTATAGCGCAGGCCTTCGATACCGTCTTCGATATTAAGGGCATTCTGCAGCAGGTTAAACTCTTCGTTCTCGTATACAATCTTTTTGGTAAGACCGAATACATTAAGCGGTTTTCCCTTAAGACTGAACACCGCCTGTGTACTTACATTACGTGCCTTGGTAATGGAACCTGAGGCCGAGTCGCCCTCGGTAATAAACAGGGTGGTTTCGAGGCGGTCGGGCTTATTGGTATTAAAATGCGATTTGCAATCGCGCAGTTTGCGGTTATGAATAGCGGCTTTTTTAGCTCGTTCGCGCGCCAGCTTACGTATGCCGCTCAGCTCCTTACGCTCTTTTTCACTGGCCAGTATCCGCTCCAGTATGGCATTGCCCGTTTCCAGGTTACGGCGCAGGTAATTATCGAGCTCATTTTTAATAAAATCGTTTACGAAGGTACGTACGGTTTCCCCGTCGGGTGCCATATGTGTACTTCCGAGCTTGGTTTTGGTCTGCGACTCGAACACCGGTTCTATAACCCGTACACTAACTGCGGCAATAATTCCGTTACGCACATCACCCGGATCGAAATCCTTTTTAAAATAAGCATTCAGCGTTTTGGCCACAGCTTCGCGGAAAGCCGTCTGATGCGTACCTCCCTGCGGAGTAAACTGCCCGTTTACAAAGCTGTAATATTCTTCGTTATACTGGTGGCCATGCGTAAAGGCTACCTCAATATCTTTCCCTTTCAGGTGTATAATGGGATACGTTACCTCGCCGTTTATGTTGTTCTGCAGCAGATCGAGCAGTCCGTTCTTGGAATGAAATTCCTTACCGTTGAGCGTAAGCACCAGTCCCGGGTTCAGGTAGGCATAGTTCCAGAGCATTTTTTCCACATACTCCAGGCGGAACTTGAAATTGTGAAATACTTCGGCATCGGGCACAAATTCCATGCGTGTGCCCTGCTTCATACCCGGTTCCACATCTGCAACGGGATAATCGCTGGTAATAAGTCCCCGGCTGAATTCGGCCAGTTTGGTTTTACCATCGCGTGTACTGCGCACTGCAAACTGCACCGAAAGGGCATTTACCGCCTTGGTACCCACCCCGTTAAGACCTACCGATTTCTGAAAGGCGGCACTGTCGTACTTGGCACCCGTATTAATTTTGCTAACGCAGTCGACCACCTTCCCCAGGGGAATTCCGCGGCCATAATCCTGCACACATACCCGGCCCTCTTCAATGGTAATATCGATCCGTTTGCCATGCCCCATTACGTGTTCGTCGATGGAGTTATCGATAATTTCCTTTACCAGGATATAAATTCCGTCGTCCTGTGCCGAGCCGTCACCGGTTTTACCGATGTACATACCCGGACGCAGGCGGATGTGTTCGTTCCATTCGAGCGTACGTACATTATCTTCGCTGTAAATAATCTTCTTTTCCTCGGCCAATTTTTACTCCTTTTTTTGCAGGTACAAAATAACATAAATATTTCGAGGGGCAAAAATTATACTTAGGTTATAAAAGCCTGCCGGGGGCAGCCCCTCAGGTCAGGAATAACGGGCGGCAGCCCTTCGCAGTCGGTCGTTTATGGCGGCACCTATACCTTCGCCGGCAACATAACTGAAAATGGCAGCTTTTACAGGCAGGTTATCGAGGGCTCGCAGGGCCGCAAACAGGTTGCGGGCAGCCTCGTACAGGTCGCCATTCGCCGACAGCAGTACGCGGTTTTGCGGGGGGATACCGGCCGGAGCTTCGCCAAACACCAGTACGGCCAGTTCTTCGGGGTGGTATGTTTTAAGCGCTTCTTTCAGCGGCATTTCGTATAATGGCACCAGGGGAGCATAATGCATTTTTACCTGGCCCGGAGCCACCGGGTTCGAACTCTGGTTCACAGAAATGCGCAGGGGCCCGATAACCTTTTCTATTTCGGCCAGGGGCAGGCTGCCCAGGCGATAAATTACCGGTTCGCCGTTCTCGAAACCTACAATGGTACTTTCGATACCCCTTGCACAGGGCCCTCCGTCGAGTATATAAGGCAGCTTCCCGCCCAGGGAGTCCAGCACATGCTGCGCAGTGGTAGGACTCACATACCCAAAGGGATTAGCACTGGGTGCTGCCAGCGGAAAACTGAGTTCGCGAAGCAGCTGCAGCGTAAGCGGATGGTCCGGGATACGTATGCCCACGGTTTCCAGGCCCGAAGTGACATTGTAGGGCACCTTTTCACTTTTGGGCAATACCAGGGTAAGCGGCCCAGGCCAGAAAGCATCGGCCAGCATCCGGGCCTTTGCGGGGAAAGCAGTTACCAGCCCCTCCAGCTGTTTCTGCGAGGCTATATGCAGTATAAGCGGATCGAAAGACGGCCGCTGCTTAATTCGGAACACATCGGCCACCGCCTGCACATCAAATGCATTGGCCGCCAGCCCGTATACCGTTTCGGTGGGTATGGCCACACAGGCCCCGCTACGCAGGAGCGCCGCCGCTTTTTGTATATCGGTTCCCAGTTCAGTCACAGCACAAAAGTAATATTTGGTCACTTGTTTGCCGTATCTTACTTTTGCACAAATTACAGATAAAGGCTTTTTACGACATGAAACTATCCTACAAACAGCTGTTAACATACCTTCCGGTGCAACTTTCGGTAGAAAAAACGGCAGAGATACTTACGCTTACCGGACTGGAAGTGGAAGATATTGCCGCATTCGAAACTGTAAAGGGCGGACTGCAGGGACTGGTTGTAGGCCATGTTGTGGAAAAAAGCAAACATCCCGATGCCGACCGGCTGAGTGTGACCAAAGTAGACATCGGCAGCGGTACTCTGCTCGATATTGTGTGCGGAGCACCCAACGTAGCTGCCGGACAGAAAGTAATTGTAGCAACCGTCGGTGCCACCTTATACCCTGTTGGTGCAGAGCCTTTCAGCATAAAAAAATCCAAGATACGGGGGGCGGTTTCCGAAGGCATGATCTGTGCTGAAGACGAGATAGGCCTGGGGCAGTCGCACGATGGCATTATGATACTGCCCGAAGACACGCCCATTGGTATGCCCGCAGCCGAATATTTCCGTATTGACAGCGATACCGTAATCGAAACCAATATTACGCCCAACCGCCCCGATGCGGCCTGCCACATAGGTTCGGCCCGTGATATTATTGCCTACCTGGGCATTGAGTCCGACGGACTGCAGCTGAACCTGCCCGATGTAAGCGCTTTTACAACCGGCAACCACACAGGCCCCATACAGGTCGATATTGAAAATACAGAAGCCTGTCCGCGCTACAGCGGCCTGTACCTTAAAAATGTAACAGTAGGCGAATCGCCCGAATGGCTTAAAAATTTCCTGCTGGCTACAGGGCTTCGCCCCATCAACAATGTAGTAGACATTACCAATTTTGTGCTGATGGAAACCGGGCAGCCCCTGCATGCTTTTGATGCCGGTACCATTACCGGTAATAAGGTAATTGTAAAAACCTGCCCCGAAGGCACACCTTTTGTAACGCTCGACAATACCGAACGTAAGCTGAGTGCTGCCGACCTGATGATCTGCAATGCCTCAGAACCCATGTGCATTGCCGGGGTAATGGGCGGTTTACATTCCGGAACAACGGGGCAAACCCTGAATGTATTCCTGGAAAGCGCCTACTTTAATCCTTCGTGGGTGCGCCGTACATCCAAAAATCATGGCCTTAAAACCGATTCGTCGTTCCGCTTCGAACGCGGTACCGACCCGGAAGGTACCCTTTATGCCCTTAAGCGGGCCGCTCTGCTGATGCAGCAATACTGCGGAGCACAGCCCGAAGGAGCCTTAATAGACATATATCCCGTGCCGGTTCCCGAGCGTATAATACGCCTGCGCAAAGAAAAGATCGCCTCCGTTTCCGGTATGGAAATACCCGGCGACATCTGCAAAAAGATACTTACAGGCCTGGGTATGAGCATCCGCAGCGAAAGCAGCGAGGCTCTGGAAGTGCAGGTTCCGCTGTTCAAGACCGATGTTACCCGCGAAGTAGACCTGATAGAAGAACTGGTACGCGTTTACGGGCTCAACAATGTACCCCTGAACAAAACCATACAATATACTCCCGGCCTTAAAGGCGAACGCGAAGCCATACATTTCTACAAAAAAACAGCAGCTTACCTTGCTGCCGGCGGATTTAACGAAATACTTACCAATTCCCTTATCCACAGCAAAAACGCGGCACTTATGGCCGAGGTAAAGGAAGAAGAGTGGGTAAAGGTGATTAACCCGATCAGTTCGGAGCTCGATATTATGCGTCCTACCCTGCTGTTTAGCGGGCTGGATGTGGTTGCCCGCAACCGCAACCATAAAAATTCCGACCTGCGCCTGTTCGAAATGGCTAATACCTACAAAGCCGTTCCAGGTAAACCCGATCAGTATATACAGGAAGAAAAACTCTGCCTCTGGATCAGTGGCAGCGAAAATCCCGAAAGCTGGAGAAATACGGCCGCTCCTTCCGGTTTTTATACCCTGAAGGCAACGGTAGACGGATTTCTGCAATTCCTGGGCATCGAAGGCCTGGAAGCTGCCGAATACCAGAGCTCTGTAATAGAGTACGGGCTGGAATACAAATCCAGAAAAGCAGACACACTGGTTCAGTTCGGACATATCCGAAGCAAAACCGCCGAAGCAATGGACATTAAGGCCGACGTATGGTACGCCGAACTGGACATACAAAAACTGCAGCAGCTTGGCGCACAGCAGCAGATACGCTTTAGAGAAATACCCCGCTACCCTTCCGTGCGCCGCGACCTGGCACTGGTGGTAAGTAAAGATGTAAAATATACTCAGCTCGAAGAAATTGCCCGTAAGAAAGGTAAAAAGCTGCTGCGCAGTGTAAACCTTTTCGACGTATACGAAGGCAAAAATTTACCCGAGCATACACGTTCCTACGCTTTAAGTTATATCTTTATGAGCGAAGAAGGCACTCTTACCGACGACACGATCGACAAGCTGATGAACGAACTCATAAGCACATACGGGTCGGAGCTGGGCGCCCGACTCCGATAAAGAGAGGCTTTTATGACATACAGATTCTGGCTTGTTCTGCTAACCCTTAGCTGCAGTATATACGCCGTAAAGGCACAATCTTCTGACCTGGACACGCAGGATCCCGACTTTATATACAAGGTAGGAGCAGGCAATGCCACCGTGCACAAGCGCTGGGCCGATGCCCTGAAAGACGGGCGCAACTGCCAGAAAATAAAGATCAGCTGGGAATTTCTGGGTAAAAAAATAGAAAAGATAGGTAAACTGCCCAACCTGCAGATAGCCATACTCGAGAATACGGGCCTGGCACACCTGCCCGAAGCGATGGGCAACCTGAAACAGCTGTTTATCTTTTCCAGCAAAAACAATCCTATTATCTACATCGACCCGGCCATAGGAAAGCAGCAGAGCCTTATGATACTGGAACTTACAGGCACCAGGCTCGATTCGCTGCCGGCAGAATTCTGCAATATGGGTAACCTGGAGCTGCTGCGGATTATAAAAAATGAGTCCGATACCCTTCGGCTGCCCGCAGACCTTTTCGGCATGCGTTCCCTGCGCACCCTGCAGATTGTACAGGCCAACATATACAAACTGAGGTCCGACATATACCGAGCCGAAAAACTTGAAAAATTCACCTGCTCTTCCTGCAAACTCAGCTATCTGCCCGACAGTATCGGTTATCTGAGCGGCCTGGTACACCTCGACCTTTCCGACAATACCCTGCAGGAGCTGCCTTCCGGTATAGGCTATCTTAAGAAACTGCAGTTCCTGTCCCTGCAAAACAACAAGCTCAGTACACTGCCCTATACACTGGCCTACCTCAGCAATCTGCAAACACTTGATGTAAGAGGAAATATGATCCCGCGCGAAGAACTCGACATACTCCGGCTGTCCCTGCCCCGCTGCCGTGTGCTCTACGACGTCGAAAAAAAGTGAAGTTCGCGGCTACGAATGTAATACCAAACGAATTATTTAATATTTTTACCCTCTGTAACAAACACCATATTTAACCTATGAAGATTAGAAATTTTACACTAACTTCCTCTTTAGTTGCACTTTACATCTTTCTTTCTATACCTTTTGTAAAGGCACAGGGAAACCAGTGCCCGGGCTGTAATATTGATATGACCTGTGTAAGTCCTACCAATTTTCCTTCGCTTTGTCCGGCTACTATGCCCAATGGCACACAACTGCAGCCATACGACGAAAACGTTACCTTTTTCATGCCCGACAAGGTAGATGCAAGCGGGTTTTCTAACCTGGACCTTACGCAGGTTACCATTACCGGGCTTTCGGGTATGCCTCTGGGCCTTAACTGGACCTCGAATACCTATCCGTCCAACTCGTACAACCCTACCTCGAATGTAAACACACAACGGGGCTGCGTTAAAATATGCGGTACTCCGCTGGCTGCAGGTACCTACAATGTAATTGTAAATGTAACCGTTACGGTTTGCGACATTCCCATCGTGGGTTGTTCTACCCTGGCTCAGTCTTTTACCCTGCCTCTTACCATCGACGGTGCCGGCGGCGGCAATGCCTTTTACAGCTATGCCCCGGCCGCAGGCTGCGACAGCATAGATGTAGATTTCCATCCTACCTATACCACAAACGACCCGGTACAGATGGTATCTTATATTTGGGATTTCGGCAACGGACAAACCATGTTTACCGCCAATGCCGATACCGTAAACAGTATTTATCCTAACCCCGGCCAGTATTATCCTACACTGTATACCAATATTTACAATCTGCGTCTTAAGTCGCTTTCTGCTACTGTTACCGGTGGCTGGTGGTGCGGCGATATTGAAGAGCTGAACTGTGGTAACGGTAATGCCGACCTGTTCTTTACCGTTTCCGGCGGACTGGCTTATACATCTTCCGTTATCGGCAATACCCTTACGCCAAGCTGGCCCAACGTAAACCAGGTACTAAGCGGCACCAATCTTACCTTTCAGTTTACCGAAGACGATAACGGTCCTCCGTTTGGTTCGCAGGACGATAACGGCGGCGCTACCTTTATAAACGTTACCGGTATTGGGCCTTACTCAGGCAGTACCATCGCTGTTTCTTCCGGCGGCGGCGGTGTAAACTTCAATTTTGTGATCGATACCGTACTGGCTTCGCAATTCATTACCACCGATACCGTAGACGTATTTACGCCTCCTGCCACACCGGTTATAACCGCCACACCATCGGCCGTGGCATGCGACGGACAAAATCTTACCCTGCATGGCCCTCCGGGTTATTTATACGAGTGGTACGAAAACGACACTACCCTTATTGTAAATGCAAACGATTCCTTTTATGTGGTTCCCGTACCGGGCAGTTTCCCCTGGACCGGTTCTTACCGTCTTGTTATAAAAGATTCCGTAAATAACTGCGCCGCTTCATCAGCCTCTTTTTCTGTTACCTATAACGAATCGCTGCCGGTACAGTTCGGAACTTCGGGTGCCTACCAGCAGGCTTCAGGCATGCTAAGCTCCCTGTACAACGGTTATCCTTCGTACCAGTGGCTGCTTAACGGTACTCCCATTATTCCGGCCGGGCAAACCCAGAACTATATGCCAAGCATCAACGGCAGTTATTCGCTGGTTGTAACCAACCAGTATGGCTGCTCCGATACCTCCAATGTGGTAAACGTATTTAATGTAGGCAACGAAGAGGTACTGAACGAGAATATGATAAGTATATTCCCGAATCCAAACGACGGGCATTTCACCATAAACATCAGCAGCAGCGAACAAAAGCCTACACGCTTTAGCCTGGTAAATATGCTGGGCGAAAACATTTACAGCGAAAACATACAAAGCTCCGGTGGTAACTGGAACAAATACATATCCGTAGAATCGCTGTCGCCGGGCATTTACATTGCGCTGGTAGATTTTGAGCGTGGAGCCGTTAAAAAGAAAATTATCATCAGGTAAAGAATAAGGCCCGGTTTTTGCCGGGCCTTATCACCATACAAACAGCAAGTAAATTCAATATTCTGTAAACCCAAATGCGTATGAAATATAAAATTTCTACACTTATTCTTGCGGCAGGACTGATCACGGGCAACCTGTGGTCGCAGGCCTGCGGCACCTGTACACCAGCTCCCGGGTGTTTTGCCCAGGGAGGCACACAATGTCCGCTCTCGGGTCAGGCACCACACATGACCCAGTACCAGCCCTACCAGACCGATGTAACTTTTTACATGCCCAAAGACACCAATATATCCGGTATAGGCAACGTACAAATCGTGAACGTAGATTATGTGTCCATTACCGGTCTTCCGGTAGGTATAAGCTGGCAGTGTAACAACAATGCCAATGGCTGCAACTACAACCCCTGGGGTGGCGAACAGCTGGCCTGTATCCGTTTCTGCGGAAGTCCGCTCTCGCCTCCGGGCAATTACACGGCCACCATTAATATACAGGGCACGGCCAATACACCTTTCGGGCAGTTCGGGCAGGCACAGCAGCTGCAGTACGTATTTACCATTGATGCCCCCACCAGCGGTAATGCCTACTATAACTTTACGCCGGTAGGCGGCTGCGACAGTGCTACTGTAAACTTTACAGCCAATGTAAACACTTCACCTCCGCAAATCACAACCTATGCCTGGAATTTCGGCAACGGAAACAACAGTACGGTAGCCAATCCTCCGGCACAAACCTACTCTGCTCCCGGAGCCTATTACCCCTCGCTTACCACTACCATTTACAATACGGTGCTCAACAGTCTTTCGGCCAATGTTACCGGCGGCTGGTGGTGCGGCGATATCGAAGAGCTCAACTGCGGCAACGGCAATGCCGACCTGCAGTTTACCCTTAACCACGGTGCAGGCAACTATACCAGCAGCGAAATAGCCAATACCATTACCCCTTCGTGGAATAACCTGGGTGTGGTACTCCAGTCGTGGACTCTTACCTTCTCCTTCCAGGAAAACGATACAGGTCCTCCGTTCGGTTCCCCCAACGACAATGGCGGTGCTACTACGGTAATCGTTAACGGTCCCGGTACCTACAACGGCTCTACTACAGCCATTACTTCCGGCGGTGGCGGCGTAAACTTCAGCTTTACCGTTACACAGAGTCAGTTCTCGAACAATACTACTACCGATACCATCAATATCTTTACTTCGCCGTCAGTTCCGCTTATAAATGCGGCTCCAAACGATACCGTGTGCGAACTTAATCCCGTAACGCTTACCGCACCTGCAGGCAACTATCTGTACGAGTGGTTCAATGCCGCCGGCCTGCTTACCGATTCGGCAGGGAATATGATTACAGTGCTCGATTCAGGAGCCTATATGGTACGCATCACCGACCTGGCTACAGGCTGTTCGAGCCAGTCCGCCTGGACCTATGTGGCCCATTACCCCGGTGTTTATAATACCACTATCAGCAATACCGGCGGCGTACTTAGTGTAAGCGGCCAGGCAGGCAATACCTACCAGTGGTTATACAACAATACGCCTGTATTCCCCAACGGAACCGGCCAGATACTTACACCGGCCTTTACCGGTAACTATTCCGTTATTGCAACAAACGTATACGGTTGTTCAGATACGTCCAACGTAATAAACCTTACATCGCTGGTGGGTCTGCAGGAAGCGCCTGCTTTCAGCGACGTACTGCTGTTCCCCAACCCCGCCACACAGAGTATAAGCCTCAACTTCGAAGCTTTTGCTTCCGGCGATATCAACTTTACCATTATCGATGCCATGGGCAGGCAGGTATTCGAAGAGCAGCGTTATGTTCCGCAAGGCAAATACATAAAAGCATTCGACCTTAACGGCCTTGCCAACGGAGTATACATGATCCGTATGCAGAGCGAAAAAAATGTAAAAACCCTGCGTTTTATCAAAAACTAATTTGTAAACGCGCATAATTCATTTACGAAGAGCTTGCACACGGTGCAGGCTCTTTTTATTTTTGGGTATTCGTAAATTTTACCAACCATGCGCGAAGACGTACTGCATTTTATATGGCAACACGGCCTTTTCTGTAAAGACCGTTTATACAGTTCCGGGGGCGAAAAAATAGAGTATATCCACCCCGGCAGGCCAAATCCCGACTCCGGTCCCGACTTCTTTAATGCCAGGCTGCGCATCGGCGGTCTGCTGATGGCCGGCAATGTGGAACTGCATATCGAAGGGGCGGACTGGTACCGCCACCGGCATCACCTGGACGAGGCCTATGGTAATGTAATACTGCATGTGGTGCTTAAAAAGGGCTGCAATACCCTCATAGCCGGCAAAGAAATACCTGTACTGGAGCTGGAACCTTTTATTGAAAAAGCTTTTCTGAGCCGTTATACAAACCTGCTCAGGAATAACGGGAAACCGGCCTGCACCCATGCCCTGCCCGAAGTTCCCGGCATATACCTGCACAGGCAATGGGAAAAAGCGGGTATAGAACGTTTGGAAGAAAAAGCCGGGCGTTTACAGGAGCTGTACGTAAGCACCGGTAACCGTATCGATCAGGCCTTTTTTGTGCAGCTCTGCCGTAATTTCGGGTTCGGCATAAACAACGAAGCCGGGCAGCAGCTGGGCTTACGTACCGATGTAAAAATACTGGCCCGGCATAAACAATCGCTGTTTCAGCTGGAAGCCATACTGCTGGGTATGGCCGGTTTTCTGGAAGAGCCTGCCGAAGACACCTATGCACAGGAACTCCGTAAAGAATTTACACATATACGCCACATTTTTTCGCTGAGTCCGCTCCGCAGGCATCTGTGGCGCTTTTCTAAAACCCGGCCCGGTAACTTTCCTGCTGTAAGGCTGGCACAGCTGGCTGCACTGATACATCATTCCAGTTTTATGGTAAACCGCATCCTGGAAGAACCCGAACCCGATGCTATACGCCGGCTGTTTCGCGTACCTTTCTCCCGGTTCTGGGCAACCCACTACAATTTCGGAGTTCCGCGGCCTGTTCCTTACCCGCAGCTGGCCGAACAAAGTATAAACGGCATTCTTGTAAACTCCGTTGTACCTCTTATGGCTTGGGAAGCCCGGCGCTCTGATAACAGCGCTCTTATGGACAGAGCCATAACCCTGCTCCAGAGCATACCTGCCGAAAGTAACCGGCATACACGCATTTATAACGGCTGGAATGTTCCGCGGCAGAATGCCTTCGATACACAGGCTGCCTACTACCAGCATAAGCGTTACTGCCTGGCCAGGCAATGCCTGCGTTGTGCCATTGGCAATAATATCCTTACCAGGCCGGCCCTGAAAAATTCCTCATAACTATACTAAAACTATGCATCAGCCTGTTTGCGGGAGATCGGTACATATACGCTTTTAAAACAAACATAACTTTCATTTGTACTTTTCATAATATTATTAATTTAGCCCGATCAAGAACACTATTTCTTAGCCTATGACAAAGGAAAAACAACAATGGGGATCACGAGTAGGACTTATTTTAGCAATGGCGGGTAATGCCGTCGGGCTTGGAAATTTTCTTCGATTCCCGGCCCAGGCCGTACAAAACGGTGGTGGGGCTTTTATTATTCCATACCTGGTTTGTTTTGTACTTATGGGTATTCCGCTGCTCTGGATCGAATGGAGCATGGGGCGTTACGGCGGTCGCTTCGGCAACCACTCCACCCCTTTTATCCTGAACGAAATGGGTAAAAAAAGGCTCTGGAAATATATAGGTGTGTTTGGTATCTTTACCAATGTGGCGGTGGCTGCTTATTACTGCTACATCGAATCGTGGACCATGTCGTATGTGATGCATTCCGTTATGGGTACCTTTAATGGCCTGGATCGCAACGGAGTTGCATCATTCTTCGACAGTTATGTAGACATAGGCGTTTCTACCACCGGTATACCTTACGAAGCCGTTATTTTTTACCTCTTCTGTCTTCTGCTCAATACCTATATTCTTTCCAAAGGCATTGGCGGGGTAGAAAAAGTAGCAAAAGTAGGTATGCCCCTGCTTATTCTTTTTGGTATTTTCCTGGCCATACGTGCCATTACCCTTAACGCCGGCGACAGCGGGGCTGTATACGACGGTACCCTGGGGCTTAACTACCTGTGGACACCCGATTTCGATTCTCTGTCGAATCCCAATGTATGGCTGGCTGCCGCCGGGCAGATATTCTTTACCCTTTCGGTAGGTATGGGTACTGTACACTGCTATGCATCTTACCTGAACTCGAAGGACGATGTAGCCCTGAACGCAATGAGTGCAGGCTGGATGAACGAATTTGTGGAAGTTGTGGTAGGTGCTTCGATTGTAATTCCCATTACCGTTGGTTACTTCGGCATCGACGGTATGCTCGATATTGCCAAACAAGGCAGTTTCGCTCTCGGTTTTAAAACCATGCCCTACCTGTTTTACCAGTGGGGAAGCATACTCGGGCCCATTGCCGGCGTAATGTTCTTCGGACTCCTGTTCTTTGCAGGTATTACCTCTTCGCTGGCTATGGGCACTCCCTGGATGGGCTTTATGCACGACGAATACGGCTGGGGACGTAAACTGGGAGCCTGGTCGTTTGGTCTGTTTGTACTTATACTGGGCTTGCCTACCGTATTCTTTTACCAGTATGGCGTGTTCGATGAATACGACGAATGGGCAGGAACCAATTCCCTGTTTGTATTTGCCCTGGCCGAAACCATACTCTTTGCCTGGATATTCGGGATAAAAAAAGGCTGGCAGGAGATTAATCTCGGTGCCGATTTTAAGGTGCCCGCTATTTTTAAGTATATTATCGGTTATGTAACCCCCTTTCTTTTACTTGCGGTTTTTATGGCCAATATTGTAAAACCGGTAAATAACGACTGGGGTATGGCTCTCAGCAACCTGTTCGGCGGCGAAGGCTGGCAGCTCGATAACAGCTCTCTCATCAAAAAAATTACCATGACCGGGCTACGTGGCGAAATTGCCGCCGAAACCGATAACGTAAAACGTGCATTCCTCGAGAAAAAGCTCAGCTTTACGCTTATTGCCCGCGGCATACTGCTCTTTGCCTTTTTATTCATCAGCTTCCTGGTATACAGGGCCAGTAAACTTAGAAACAAAAAATTCTGATCTATGGATACGATTGCACTTACGATGATGATTACCGTACAGACACTGGTTACGGCTATAACCATCTATTTCTTTATTAAAGTTATGAAGGCTCCTGTGGAGCGTGGCGAACATACCGAAATGCCCGATCCTCTGGACGAAAATCCTTAAGCTAAAATGAAAAATTTCCTGCGTCCGTTTGTAACATTCAACCGGTCGGAACGTAAGGGAATGATTGTACTTGCAGGCATCATTGGTGCCTGCATTCTTTTTACCGCCATTCTGCCCCTTATTGTACCCGCCATATACCCCGAGCTGCAATATTATGCAGCCCTGCCCTTCGACAGCAGTCTGCAGCAAAATACCGGATATGCCCTGCAAGATCGCCGGCCGGGAAAGACTCCGGCACAGAAAATGCCCCTGCTACAGCCCTTCGACCCAAACGGTTTAGCCGCCTCCGAATGGGTAAGGCTGGGGCTAAGCCCGAAACAGGCCGCCGCACTCAAAAGCTACGAAGCCCGCATAAAAGGATTCCGCAGCAAAGAAGACCTGAAAAAATGCTATGTACTCCCCGGCGAACTTTACCAGCGGCTCGAACCCTGGCTGCGCATACCTGCCGTCCAGACTGCAGCTGTGCATTCGCAGGGTTCTTCTTCAGTTGAGTCCCCGGCCATACCAGAGCCCATAGACCTGAACCTTGCCGATACCACACTGCTTAAAACCCTGCCCGGCATAGGCAGTATACTGGCCGCACGCATCGTAAAATTCCGCGAAGGGCTCGGCGGCTTCCATTCCCTTTCCCAGCTGCGCGATGTGTACGGGCTAAGCGAAGAAACCTACCTGCGCATCGAAAAATCGCTTACGCTCAGCCATGCCGAATTAAAACAGATATCGGTAAATTACGGTTCGGTAACCGAGCTGGCTTCCCTACCCTATATAGGCAGGCAAACGGCCTGGAACATTGTTCACTACAGAGAAAAGAACGGGTTTTTCAGAAGCATACGGGAATTAGCCGAAAAGGGGCTTATAAACGACGAAACCTTTTCCAAATGTGTACCTTATTTACTACTTTAGCGCCCCTGAAATTAAGCTCTCTCTATAAGTTGTTGTTTGTCATATATTTTTGTAACCCATGAATTTCGAATTTAACGAGAACCAAAAAATGATCGCGCAAACCGTGCGCGATTTTGCAGAAAAAGAGATCCGTCCGCATGTGATGCACTGGGACGAGAACGAAATCTTTCCCGTTGACGTAATGAAAAAAATGGGCGAAATGGGCCTTTTAGGCATTTTCGTCCCTGAAAATTACGGAGGAAGCGGCCTCAGTTACCTCGAGTATGTTGCAGCTCTGAGCGAACTGGCCAAAGTATGCGGTGGCGTGGCACTTTCGGTGGCAGCCCATAACTCGCTGTGCACAGGGCATATCTACTACCACGGCAGCGAGGAACAAAAGAAAAAATACCTGCCCAAACTGGCCAGCGGCGAATGGATCGGTGCCTGGGGACTTACCGAGGCCAATACCGGTTCCGATGCCATGCGTATGAAGTGTACCGCCGTAAAAGAAGGCAATGAATGGGTACTGAACGGCAGTAAGAACTGGATTACACACGGGCTTAGCGGTGATGTAGCCGTAGTACTGGTGCGTACCGGCGACCTGCTCGACTCTAATGGTATTACAGCTTTTATCGTAGAAAAAGGTACTCCCGGCTTTTCGGCCGTTAAGATCAAAAACAAACTGGGTGTACGTGCCAGCGAAACTGCCGAACTGATTTTCGATAATGTGCGCATTCCCGAAGAAAATGTAATAGGCCAGGTTGGTATGGGCTTTAAACAGGCCATGCAGATACTCGACGGCGGCCGTATTTCCATCGCAGCCGTATCGCTGGGGATTGCCAAAGGCGCTTTCGAAGCTTCACTTAAATACGCCAAGGAACGCGAACAGTTCGGGCAGCCCATTGCCAATTTCCAGGCTATAGGTTTTAAACTGGCCGATATGGCTACCGAAATAGACGCTGCCGAATTACTTACCTACCGCGCTGCCGATCTTAAAAACCGCGGCGAAAAAGTAACACAGGCCGGTGCCTATGCCAAATACTTTGCTTCGGAGCTTTGCGTAAAATGCGGCAACGAAGCCGTACAGATCATGGGCGGCTATGGGTTCACCAAAGAATACCCGGCCGAAAAGTTCCTGCGCGACTCCAAGCTGATGACCATTGGCGAAGGTACTTCCGAGATACAGAAACTCGTAATATCGCGAAACCTTATAAAAGGCTAAAACGTATACTAAAGGAGGCTCAGGCCTCCTTTTTTGTTTTTCGGCAGAAGTGTATATCTTTAGCTAACGATATTTACAATACATATGATGCATAAGAAAACAATCCTGTTTTTTGCAATTGCCCTGGCCGGCAGTGCTTTTACCGCCTGCAAGAAAACCACCGGCTTTACCTATAAGGCCAGCTGTTCTACCAGCTGCAAGGTAAGTTATTACGACAGCGAAGGCGGGTTTGTTTCGCGCAGCGATATAGGTACCACTTTCGAACAAAGCATCGAAGCCCTGCAGTTCCAGCCCGTGCAGGTAGCCATACAAAGTTCTGTATGCCCACAAACCGGTGCCTGCGACAGCAGCCTTTTCCTGAACGATGCAATACGGGTAGAACTGTGGAAAGGCGACGAAAAAATATGCGAACAGGAGGCCTCCGGCAAAGCCCTTCAGGCTGTTTCCTGCAAATACGTGTGGGAACAGTAAACGGCCTTTCACACCGAATTAACCCTTTGTAAAGAGAATTTTCACACGCGGCAGATTTGAAAAGCAAAGAATATTGCGCACCTTCGTGTCGTTAATTTATCGGCTATTTATATGTCAGTAACACAAAATTATATCCAGGTACCTTACGGAAAAAGTGTACACGGCGAAGAAGAGATCGAAGCAGTGGTAAACGTGCTTCGTACCTCTACCATGATGGGCAAACATGTGCGCGAAATGGAAGAGAAAGTTTCGGCACTGTACAGCAAAAAATACGGCATTATGGTAAACTCAGGCTCTACAGCTCTTTACCTTGCTGCCGACCTGCTCGATTACGAGCCGGGGGCAGAAATTATAACGCCCGTACTTACCTTTTCCACTACGGTAGCCCCTCTTATTAAAAAAGGCTGGGTGCCCGCATTTGTAGACGTAGAAGAAGGCACCTACAATATCGATGCCGATAAAGTAGAGGCTATGATTACGCCCAAAACCAAAGCCATGTTCATCCCGAACCTGATCGGGAACCTGCCCGACTGGCAAAAACTGCGTGCCATTGCCGATAAACACGGACTTTTTGTACTGGAAGACAGTGCCGATACCCTGGGTGCCGAAATAGACGGAGCCAGCTCGGGACGTTTTACCCACATGAGCACTACCAGTTTCTACGGCTCGCACGTAATTAACTGTGCCGGCAACGGAGGTATGCTTTGCGTAAACGAAGATGCCCATTACAACCGTGGCAAGCTGCTGCGTTCCTGGGGCCGCAGCTCATCGCTGTTCGTAGAGAGCGAAAAGATCGAAAACCGTTTTAATGTAGAGGTGGACGGTATTCCATACGATGCCAAATTTGTATTCGAAGAGCCCGGGTACAATGTAGAACCTTCCGAAATGGGTGCCGCTTTCGGACTGGTGCAGTTATCCAAGCTGCAGGCCAATATCGATGCCCGTATACAGCACTACAACGAAATGCGCAGCTTTTTCGAAAAATACGAAGAGTTCTTTATCCTGCCCAAACAGCTGCCCGGCAGCCGTACCGGCTGGCTGGCCTTTGCCGTTACCCTGCGCGACAATGCACCGTTTATCCGTCGCGACCTGCAGATTTTCCTGGAAAAACGCAATATTATGACCCGTACGGTATTTACCGGTAACATCCTGCGTCAGCCCGGCTTTAAAAACATTGCCTGTAAGCGTGTAGACAACTACCCCGAGGCCGACCGTGTAATGCGCGGCGGTATGCTTATGGCATGCCACCAGGGCCTGAATGCCGAACAGATAAACCATGTAAAAGAATCGGTAGACGCATTTATGGCGCAGTATTAATCAGCCGAAACATCATAACAGTATATAAGGGCGGAAGGAAACTTTCGCCTTTTTTAATGAACATAAAAGCTGTATTATTGCTTATGAAGATTGTCTTTTTACTGCTTACGCTGGGTATAAGCCTGCATGCATATACGCAGAACACGTTCGGTGATGACCTGGATTTCGTATATACACAACTGAAACAAAGCAGTTCTTACAAAACCCAGAAAGACAAACGGGCAGCCGTCGAAACAAAATACAGGGAGCTGAAAAACACATACGCGGGCCGGCAGCTGCATACACCCGAAAGTTATTTCTGCCTGTACACACTGACGGATATGCTGAGCGATCTGCACAACGATATTTATGGCAATACAGAACCCTTTTCGTATACAGATCTGCAAAAGCCGGAATTCCTGGAAAAAATCCGCAACACCCCCGGGTACAATTTTTACCCGCACAGTACGGCCAACCTGGATAGTCTGGAAGCTACACTGGAAAAAAAAGACCTGCACGACTACGAAGGCATTTACTACTATGAAAACTATATCAAAACAGGCATCTGCCGGAATACCGGCGGTATGTACGAAGGCATTGTTTTAGAGAGCCGTATTCCTTCCTGGCAGCGGGGCGAAACCATACTGTACCTGCTGCCTCTGGAAAACAAACGTTTCCGGCTGTTCATGGGCCACCCGGTTCACAAAAGGCTTTTTTCCGCCAGCGATTATTTTGCTGCCGGGGAATTCAGGTTTCTCCCCTGGAAAAAGAAAAAGGACAGCCCCGACTTTTACCGCAGCGCATTCCCGGAGAAAAAATACCATTTCGACACACTGAACGCCGAAACTTTGTACCTGAAGCTCGGCAGTTTCAGTTCTTCCAATGAGAATATAAAGGAGGCCACGGCTTTTTGTACGGCAATAAAGGAGCGGATTCACTCGCCGAACCTGATCGTAGATCTCCGGAACAATCCGGGAGGCGGCGACCGTACCTCGCTGCAGTTTTACAAATTGCTGAAAGCTTATAAAGGTAAACTATGGCTACTTATCAACTTTGGCACGGTAAGCAATGCCGAGCAGTTTACCATTAAACTCAAAGACCGTAAAAATGTTACCCTGCTGGGCGATAATACCCGGGGCATGCTCACCTACGGGCGGAATTACCCTGAAGATCGGGTGAGTCCTTCGGGGCATTTTCGCATTTATTTTTCAGACATGCAGGATAACTGGCAAAAATACCTGCCTTACGAAGGCAGAGGCATTTGCCCGGATGTGTACCTGCGCAACGACCGCGACTGGATCGAACAGACCCTGGAAATGCAAAAGAAATAAAGAGCAGTCTGAATACGGACACCGGCCGTAAACCGTTATCCTCTTTACGAATGAAAAAATTAAGATGCCCGATACTACTGCTGTCCTTCCTGGCCTTGTACGACCGGTCTTTTGCCTGTTCCATCGTGTATTACATCCACCCCCAAACAGGCAATATCTATTTTATAAACAACGAAGACTATTTTTACGATGTAAAGGCCTACCTACAGATAAAGCCCGCATCGAAGCATGCACTGGGCAGAATATGGTACGGCTGGAAAAACTTTGGTCAGGGCGGTATAAACGAAAAAGGACTGGTGATAGACGGAGCAGCCGCACCAGAACAGCAGATACCTCCGGGTTATTCCGCGCCCAAAGGCAATATTACGGATGAAATACTGGCTGCATGCAGCACAGTGGATGAAGCAGCAGCCTGGCTGGAAGAAAAAAAGATAGCCCTGGGAAACGCCCATGTTCTGCTGGGCGACCGGCACGGGAATGCCCTTCTGATAGAATGGATAAACGGCGTTAAAAAAACAGTTGAAATACAAAACAACCGGCTGGTAGTCACTAACTTCAATATTTCAGACAGTGCCGGAACAACCTGCTGGCGTTACCCGCTTATTCAGAAAGGTCTGGACGAACTGGATGCAAAAGACACAATAAGCCTTAAAGATGCCGGAAATGTTCTGGGAAAGGCCGTTCAGCTGCCCCGGGCCAATACCGGCGGAAAAACGGGAGGAACGCTGTATACTACTTTTATCGATCTTAATGCCATGGAATTTGTGCTGGTATATAAACTCAACCCTTCCGCCATATACAGGTTTCATATTCTGAAAGAACTGCAACGCGGGAAAGTCAGAAAAATAATACTTCGCAGCACATAACGGGACGGCTTTATTGGTATTTGGGGCTGGATTGTTATTTTTTACAATACTGAATAGGAAGAAACTGCCGGGCAGAATATTATTGACAGCATCGGCGGTTATGAATACGCCGGACAGCCTACCTTACTATTTGCCGATTTCGACCACCCCCGCAGGGCCGACTGTAACAAACCGGGAAGTCCCACTCCGCAGCCACTGGAATATACCTGTGCCGGCGGCGACAGTGGCGGTGGCCTTTTCAGACAAAAAGCCGGCCGCTGAGAACTTATAGGCATATGTACCGGCTCTGCTATAGACATGGAACAATTGATGAACAGCGGCTATTACGGGCAGATTATCCACTGGACAAGGGTTTCGGTATTTGAAAAATGGATATGGGAACACCTAAAATAAATCATGCACCGCAACCGTTCTTCCAATACTTAGTTACACTGTATATCGTTTTTAAATATATGTAATCGTTTTTAACCTCTCTGCCAACATCAGAAACACCTTCGCCCGGCCTGGATATATGAAACAGCTATCCTTAATCATAACCGCATTCTTTACAGCAATTGCTGCCTTTGGCACCGCGCAAATACCCGACAAACTCATTTACCGGGGCGATACCCTGCCTGTTTTCGCTAATCCCCTGGAATCGTATTTTGAGCTTACAGGTAACAGAGCGCTGCCCGATTTCAGCGGATGCGGCTCTACCGCCTGCTGGCGCGGCTATATAGCCATATGGGAGATCCGGAACGACAGCCTGTTTTTACGGGCCATAACCAGTTGCCATCCCGGCTGCAGAACCGATATCCGTAATGCCAACCTCAAAAAAATGTTCGGAACCGACACCGTACCTGCCTCCTGGTTTACCGGAACAATTATTATTCCGCGTGGCAACCTGGTAAGCTACGTACATATGGGCTATGCCTCTGTGTATGAAAGCGAACTGCATATCTCATTTAAAAAAGGACTGCAAACCCGCAAAAAAGCCATTTCGAACCAGAAAATAATACATAAAATAAATCTTGAAAACCAACACAGACAAATTGCAGAAAATGTAAGGGATACCCTTTTTTACAGGGTAAGCAATTACATCTCATGGGATACTACCCATACGGCCTGGTACAACCTGTGCGACGAAAAATATATACTTACCTACCGCAGAAACGGGAAACTGAAAAAAGTGTGGGTTGACTGGGAAGGAGAAACTGCCAGGGAAAAACTGGACGACTGGTGGTGGAATATGACCGATGACCGCAAATGCCGCAAAATCATAAAAAAAACACTGAAACCCCTTAATATTTCCTATGCCGGACTAAGCGGACATAAAATAAAGATCCCCTTCGAAATCTTTTACGACCGGGATACCGGGAAACTGAGATTCCGGAGATAAAGCCGGGTACCGGAAAACAGCGGCAGCAGGCCAAAACACTTATAACCCTTGCATAAAACAGAATTTTTCCGTATATTATAGGTTTAAGCACCTGTGAACACAGAATAATTATGGCATACATAATGGTAGATGTAGAAAGCGACGGCCCCATTCCGGGCGACTATTCTATGATTTCTTTCGGCGCCGTACTCGTAAACGAACAGCTGGATCAAACCTTTTACGGAAAACTAAAGCCTGTATCCGAATACTTTATCCCGGAAGCATTAGCCGTTTCGGGCCATTCCAGGGAAGAAACCCTGACGTTCGGCGATCCGAAAACCGTAATGCGAAATTTTGCCCGCTGGATAAAAAATACCTGCGCAGACCGCCCCATTTTCATCAGCGATAATAATGGTTTCGACTGGATGTTTATCTGCTGGTACTTTCATCATTTTACCGGCAGCAATCCTTTTGGCTTTAGCTCACAAAACCTGGGCAGCCTGTATAAAGGCATGGAAAAAGACATGTTTAAAACCTTTAAACACCTGCGTAAAACAAAGCATACCCACCACCCCGCAGACGATGCAAAAGGAAATGCTGAAGCATTGCTGACCATGAAAAAAGAACTGGGCCTCAAAATAAAACTCTGAAATACTGCCCGTACAATAACAATACGTATTCCCGGCCGGATAGCGATATGCTATATACGTAACTTTGCGTACATTCGGCTGAGGAACATATCTTAGGCCGGATAGCCGCCGCAAAACAAAATCCTGCAATATCTGTAACATGACCATAATAGCAGAAACAAAAAGACTCTTGCTTAGAGAATTAGAATATACCGACACCAGCGACCTGTTCGAGATGGATTCCGACCCGGAGGTACACCGTTTTATCGAAAACAACCCGGTTAGCTCCCCAGACGAAATAACCCGGGTAATAGAGATGCTTAAACAGCAATACCAGGAACACGGCACCGCACGCTGGGCGGTAGTAGATAAAGAAAGCCTCGAATGTGTAGGCTGGGCTGGATTAAAATACATGAACCAACCTATGAATAAACACAACCATTTTTACGACCTGGGCTACCGCTTTAAGAAAAAACACTGGGGAAAAGGCTTTGCCACAGAATCGTCGCGGGCGGTGCTGGATCATGGTTTTGAAAAGTTCGGAACAGATACCATATTTGCCATAACAGATCCCCGCAACATAAACTCGAAAAAGGTATTAGCCAGGCTGGGTTTTGAGTTCAGGGAAACGTTCGATTACGAAGGCGATCCTACCGACTGGTTCGAACTGAAAAAAGCCGACTGGGAACGTAACAGGGCTTTGCAGCAATAAGCGTAGACCGCACATGAACTATAATACCTATACCCCGCAGCCGGCACTCTCCGCCATTGTTAAATGCTACTGGACACTGGAAGTACATGCCGAAGCTGCCGGACAGAAACAGCTGATTTTACCGGACGGCTGTGTAGACCTGTGTTTTATACTCGGCGACGATATTAAGCGCTTTACAGACGAAAATAACTTTATTATTCAGCCCAGGCAAATGCTGCTGGGGCAAATCACGAAACCGTTTTATATTGAACCGGCAGGCTATGTAAATACATTTGCCGCCCGTTTTTACCCATATGGCTTTACTCCTTTTATTCAGCTTCCGCTGAGCGAACTTGCCAACTCCGAAACGCCCCTGCACATACTGTTTGGCAACGAAACAGCCGCACAGCTAAGCAATGATATAAGCAATGCAAATAACAGCAGCGACCGCATTAAGATTATTGAAACCTTTCTGCTAAACCGGCTCTGTAGCGCCGAAACCATCGACAAGCTTGTACGTACAACTGTAGATACCATGTTTTTAACCAGGGGCAGCCAGCCGGTACATAAACTCCTGCAAAACCACCTGCCCAGGCGCAGACAAATTGAACGGAACTTTAAAAAGCAGATCGGTATAAGTCCCAAACAGTTAAGTAAAGTCATACGCCTGCAAACCAGCCTGCAAATGCTGCTGAACCAGACAACGGAAACGTTTACCGGCATTGCCTGTGAAAATGCATACTACGACCAGGCCCACTTTATAAAAGACTTTAAAGAGTTTACCGGTATCACTCCCAAAGAATTTCTCAGCAACGATACAATGGCACTTTCTGCACTTTTTTACAAAAAAGACTGATCTGTCGGATTTTTACAATTTTAAGCGCCGCCCACGGGCTACTTTTGCCTTAAATATGTATCTTATTATGCTTACAAAAAAAATTTTCGCTTTGCTGTGTACCGGTATCTGTTTTGCTTCCTGCTTCGGCCAGAGCAGCCAGGTTTCAGCTAAAACAGTCTGCGATACTTCCATTACAGGTAAATCCATACACATGAATAGTTTTATTTCAATTTTCGAAATTCCCGCCACCGATCTGTCAAGGGCAGTGCATTTCTACGAGTCGATACTGGACATCCACATCGAAAAAATGGAAATGCCTGGTATGGAAATGGGTATTTTCCCCTACGAAAACCAGGCCGTTACTGGTGTTATTATTAAAGCCGAAGGGTATACACCTTCTGCAGAAGGTATAACCATCTACCTGAACGGCGGAAACAACCTGCAGAACATACTGGATAAAGCAGAGCAAAACGGAGGCCGCATTCTGCTGCCTAAAACTGCCCATGCCGGCGAAAGCGGGTATTTTGCCCTGTTTATCGACTCCGAAGGCAATAAAATAGGCCTGCATTCCCCGCAATAAACAGCTTGCGTTTCCCGCCAAGGCCCCCTAAATCCTATACCCTGTAGTATAGCTCGTTACAGACAATACTCATTAAAAAAACTACTCTATGCAGCACAAAAACAATCATACCCACACCTTAATACTGGAGGCGGGCCAGGGCCGTGTATACCACTGCGGAACCATGACCGCCGTTTTTAAAGCCGACGAAAACGAAACCAGAGCTCAATACAGCGTTTCGGAATGGTGGTTAGAACCCGGTTCCGGAGAACCGGGAGTACATGCACACCAGGAAAACGACGAAATTTTTTATGTACTGGAGGGCTGTATCACTTTTTTTGTGACAGATAAATGGATCGATGCCCCCAAAGGCACCTTTCTAAGGATTCCGGCCAATACACTCCACGACTTTAAAAACAGCAGCGGAGAAAAAGCCGGTTTCCTCAACTTTTTTACACCCGGCGGCTTCGAACGGAATATGCCCGCTATTGTGCAGTGGTTTAAAGAGCAGCCCTAAGCAATTCTCCCGTTTTAATGCTATATTTAGCTATTCAAAACCGCGCAAATGCACGGGAGCAAATATCCACAGTTATCCGCAAAGCGCATTGCAGTAAACATGAAGTTTCCGTCAAAAATAAAGATCGACCTGCTAAACTTTATCCAAACAGGTGCTTTCGACTACATTAAACCGGGGCAGACCAAGGAATGGATCCTGCAGAACTTTCCCGACCCGGATTATTTTTCGGCAGAGTTCCTTAAGCCGGCCTGTAAAATATGGACCTATGGCAACATCGAGTTCCATTTCGACAAAACCGCTGAGCTCCGCTCCATTTTTTCGGATTATGTGCAGCAATTAGATGCCGGGGAAAACATTGAGCTCGACACATGGATACTAAAAAATCATCCCCTGCCCTGCCTGGCTTTCGTGCAGGCCGAATTAAACAGGCTGGGAACAGATTACTGCAAACACAGTAATTCTGTTGGTATACAACTCATTACCCAGGCCGGGGTAGAGCTGGGCTTTAGCACAGATACAGACGATTTGGCAAAAGACCCCAACCAGCTCCCCTTCAGCTATTTCCGTTTCAGTGGCAAACAAAGCTTTTAATAACCCAAACACGTGCAATGGAACAAAAAGAAACAAACTCCAATACCAACCAGGCTGCAACACCTTTTGCCCGTACCTATTTCCATGGTACAAAAGCCGACCTGAAAGCTGGCGACCTTATTACACCCGGCTACAACTCCAACTACGGAGAGCAGAAAAATGCCAGGTATATATTCCTTACCGCAACCTTAGATGCCGCCATCTGGGCTGCCGAGCTTGCTGCCGGGAACGGCCCCGGACGCATTTACCTGGTAGAGCCTGCCGGCGAAATAGAAGACGACCCCGACCTTACCGATAAAAAGTTTCCGGGAAACCCTACCCAATCTTACCGTTCGGTACAACCGTTCCGGGTTGTGGGCGAAGTATGCCGCTGGACCAGCCATCCGCCCGAACAGGTACAGAAAATGCAAGAGCATCTCCAAAAGCTGAAAGCACAGGGGATTCGTTCGCTCAATGAATAAACGGAGATAGCTAAAACCTAACCTGAGCGTTCAGTATAAAAATAGTCATTCGCTATTCCCTGTTTCCCGATGGCAACCCCTCAGTCAGCCATCCAGGTTTGTCAGAAGCTATCCGGCACTCCGAAACATATTCATTGAGATTAAGCGGAAAAACTAAGTTATAAACTGTTCATCATACGCAGGCCTCTTTACCCTGCAACCACTTGAAATTAAGCCAGGCAACGGGCAGAGGCTATAATTTGCATACTCCGTGTTTCACATCAAATGCAGCAAGGCAACCTAAAAGCAAAACAAAATAATTGAGGCAAACAAAATAGGCACTATTGTAAATAAAATATTGTTCTGTATATTTGATTGCTGATTGGCAGCATAGTCAGAAAAAGTGTATATACTAAAAGACTGTAATAGTCAACCCTTGATCTGATAGTTTGGCACATAACTCCATTACCGTTCTTAGTGTAGGGGTGGAAGTGCCAAAAATACCGCCAGAATACAAGCAAAGCCAGAAACCGTTATAACCGTCCCTCGGCAACATCTATTAAAGCGGTAACGGACCTGCAAAAAGATGGGAAAACCATGCCCGCTTATCTACCGGCTTTCTGGTTTTCAATCTAAAATACTGATAAAATTATCCTGAAAAGCACTTATTATTTTCAGGACATAATATATTTGGACATTATTTGTCCCCGATAAATTTTTCTAAATTATATTTATGGCTCAAATCGAAACATTTGGAGATACAATCAGAAAACTAAGGGAAAAAAGCGGTTTGCCACTTAGGAAAGTTGCCGCTAATCTTGACATTGATCCGTCAACTCTTGGAAAGATTGAAAGAAATGAGCGTAACGCAAATAAGGAAATGGTTGAAAAATTAGCCGAACTTTTTTCCGTTAATTCTAAACTGTTACTTATTTCCTTTCTTAGCGACAAAGTCGCTAATGAAATAATGAAAGAAGATTATACAAAAGACATATTAAAAGTGGCAGAAGAAAAAATAAAGTATTACAAAAAAGTAAAAGTTAGTTGATATGCGGATAACAGCAAAATTAAGACAATGTCAAGAGTCAGGCGGCGATGTCCTAACTATTCCCGAGCCAACAACTTTTAAACAAAAAACAGCAATAAAAAAAACTGCTCAAGCTATTCCTCAACCGAAAGAATTTTCCATAGTATCCTTATTCTCAGGTTGTGGCGGAATGGATTTAGGTTTTCTCGGCGGGTTCTCAATTTTCGGAAATGAGTATCACAAAAATCCGTTCAAAATTGAATGGGCAAACGAACTAAATCCCTACGCCTGTAAAAGTTACTCACGAAATATTGCTCACAATATTCATTGCGGAGACATTCGTGATTTTATGGACCAACTACCTTCTCAAACAGATGTTTTGATTGGCGGCTTTCCGTGTCAGGACATTTCAATAAATGGAAAAGGATTAGGTATAAATGGGACAAGAAGTAGCCTTTATACTTATATGGTGGAAGCAATAAAACTCACGAAACCAAAAGTGTTTATTGCGGAAAACGTGAAAGGGTTGCTGATGAAAACGCGAAAAGAATCGCTTGATAAAATTCTTCACGACTTTAATGAGTTAGGCTACAATATAAGCTATCAGCTGTATCACGCAGCTGATTACGGTGTTCCTCAAAGCAGAGAGCGTGTATTTATTGTAGGGACAGCGGAAGGGATAAAGCCTTTTATTCCTCCGAAACCAGTTAGAGAAAAAGATAATTGGCTTACCAGTTATGAGGCAATTCACGATCTGGAAAAAATGAAAAAAAACGAAGAGATAAACCATATCTGGAGTTTAGCTAAAAAAAGTGGCGAACAAGGCGGAAGAAAATTATTACCAACAAAACCGGCATTTACAATTCGGGCAGAATGTCATGGAAATATTCAGTTTCACTATTCATTGCCACGCAGATTATCAATGAGAGAAGCAGCACGTATTCAATCGTTCCCCGATAATTTTATCTTTGAAGCAAAACTCAGAGAAACAGAACGACAAATCGGGAACGCTGTTCCGCCTGTATTAGCCTGGCACATTGCACAATCCGTAAAAAACTGCCTTTTGTAAGATGAATAGAACGGACTTTGAGAACCTACTTGACAAGCTGGTGCAACAATTAGCACAAGAGGCTCTTATAAATGTGTTTTCTTCATCAAAAATATTTGAAAACAGGGTGAGAGATATTCTCCAAACTCTTGTAACAGATAGTAAAATTGAAATAGATTACAACCCGCATCCCTATGCATTTCCTGACATTGCTGTCGGGAAATTTGGAATAGAAGTAAAATTCACAGAAAAAGATACTTGGCGGAGTGTTGCAAACAGTGTATTTGAAACATTCCGAAATAAAGAAGTTGCATTTATCTATGTTGTCTTCGGAAAAATGGGCGGTCTGCCAGAAGTAAAATGGCAATTATATCAAGATTGTGTAATTCATGTCAGAACATCGCACGTTCCAAGGTTTGAGTTAGAAATAGACGCAGAATCTTCATTATTCGCGCAAATGAAAATTTCATACGATGAATTTTCTGTTTTGCCGGTTGAAAAGAAAATGCGCTACATCAAAGAATATGCAAAAGCAAGATTAAAAGAGGGTGAACGGCTTTGGTGGATAGAAGAAAAGCCCGAACAAAAACACTCATTACCTATTCAGGTTAAACTATATACAGAACTTTCTCAGTCGGAAAAAAGAAAATTGAGGGCAGAAGCATCTTTGTTATGTCCAAAGATTGTCGCGGGCTCGCGTGTAAAAAACAAGTACAATGACGTAGCCATGTATTTACTTACATATCATGGTGTTCTGGCTTCTCAAGTAAGAGATTTATTTTCCGCAGGAAGCGTAGCAATGGCTTCCGGTAGTAATCGTGGCGGACTCTATATTCAGAGAGCACTAGCAGACATTGAAGACGAAATGATAAATGCCGCCAAAACAATGGAAGATGCATTGTTTGTTGAGTATTGGAAAGAATCTGTTCCATCAGACAAACGAATAATACGATGGCTTGAATTGGCTGACCAAAATGCGACAGACTGGAAACCTTCGGAAGTTCTGTTCTTAAACAGGAAGTTTTAGACTGGAATGACAATGTATGCAACCTGCTAATACCGGTTAAGGTTATACAGCTTGAAATGCTTATATTCAGGCGCGTTTTACTTCATTATACTCAGAAAAAGCTAAATCCGCCGCTGCAGCAAGCCACAAAACCTGAACTGTTATTTGAACCCAACAATACTAAAAATGAACATACTTAAGGCCGACATTGAAGATCATGAGATACTTACATCCATTACAAAAAGGTCAAAAGCCTATTGGGGATTTTCTGAAAGTATTTTAAAAGAATGGGAATATTTACTAACTGTTACAAAAGACTATATTGAAAAAAATGAAGTTTATAAACTTGTTCATAACGAACAAATTATCGGATACTATTCGTACTTCATCAGCGACGAAAAAACAATAAAACTTGACAATATTTTTATTCTTCCGGAGTTTATCGGGAAAGGACTTGGTAAAGCACTGATGGACAACTTTTTAAAAAATGCACAAGGACCGGGTACTGTTGAAAAAATAACTCTTGATGCAGAACCTAAGGCAGAAAATTTTTACAAAATTTTTGGCTTTAAAACAGTGGGGCATCTTAAAAGTTCGATAAAAGACAGATATTTACCCATAATGGAATTACAGATTCAGAAAAGAAACCACAGCTGATAATACCTTGCTAAAAGTAGTGTGTTCGCGGTGGCAGCAACTTTCTTGCGTCAGAAAAATGGCCACTGGCTTAGAATAGTCAAAGCTTAATCTGACAGTACGGAATTACGTTTCCCCGTAACATGTACATAAACGATTCAGGTTTTCCCGAAGTACTAAGACACTCCGAACCTTGCTCCGCTTTATGTAAACTGCCAGATTAAGTTTCGACGGATTCACATGCTATCCCAGTATCTGGCTGCTGTGATCTTTGGTATCTACTTTTTCAATAATACGCTCTATTACTCCGTTTTCGTCAATAATAAAGGTCATGCGGTTTACACCCATGTATTTGCGGCCATACATGCTTTTTTCCACCCATACGCCATAGTCTTCCACGGTTTTCTTTTCCGTATCGGCCAGCAGCGAAAAAGGCAGTTCGTACTTGGTAATAAACTTGGTATGTTTTTTGGCATCGTCAACACTTACGCCTAAAATCTCGTAGCCGGCCTTTTTAATGGCGGCATAGTTATCGCGCAGGTTGCAGGCTTCGACCGTACAGCCCGGGGTATCGTCTTTCGGGTAAAAATACAGTACCAGTTTTTTTCCTTTAAAATCTGCCAGCGAAACGGGATTTCCATGCTGATCGGTGCCGCTCAGGGCGGGCGCTTTGTCTCCTGCTTTCAGTGTACTCATAACGTTTTTCTTTGTATATAATGTAAAAACAACAATCCGGCGTTTTAGTTGAGGCGGGTAACGTTAATTACACCCGGCACCTCGCGCAGCTTGGCAATCATATCGTTGAGGTGATTGGTATCCTGTACAAATACCATAATATTCCCCTCGAACAACCCGTCTTTGGTTTCGAACGAAATAGAACGCATATTTACCTTAAGCTGGTTCGAAATAATTTTAGTGATACGGTTTACAATTCCCACCTCATCAAACCCGTCAACACGCAAACCGGCCAGGAATGCCAGGCTTTCGCGGTTGGTCCAGCGCGCCTTTACAATACGGTAGGCATAGTTGCTCATAAGCTGCATGGCATTGGGGCAGGTGGTCTTATGTATTTTTATGCCGTCGTTTATGGTAACAAAGCCAAATACTTCGTCGCCCGGGATAGGATTGCAGCACGACGACAGTTTATAATCGAGCTTTATGGTATTATCGCCTATTACCAGGCTATCGTCGCGCTTGGCATCTTTAATAAGCTCTTCCAGCGTTTTTTCGTCTTTTTTATCGGGCGATTTACGGCGTATTTTATTGGCCAGGTACTGGTACCAGCTGCGGCTGTTTTCGTCTTTATAGAATTGTTTTATCTCGAAATTGGATATGCCACCGGTAGCCACCTTGTAGTAAAAATCCTGCACATCGGGTACTTTAAAATAGTGCAGTATACGGTTTATATCCTGCTCGTTAAAGGTTACACCCAGATGCCTCAGTTTGCGCTCGAATACTTCTTTCCCGTCCATAGCCACCCGGCGTTTTTCTTCGCGCAGGGCATTCTTTATTTTTTCGCGGGCTTTGGTGCTGATTACAATTTTAAGCCAGTCTTCCTTGGGCTTCTGCTTGGAGGAAGTAAGCACTTCCACCTGGTCGCCGCTGCGCAGTTTATAGCTTATGGGCACCAGTTTGTTGTTTACTTTGGCTCCAATGCAGGTATTACCTATTTCGGAGTGTATATCGTAGGCAAAATCGAGGGCGGTGGTACCCGATTTAAGAGTACGCAGTTCGCCTTTGGGCGTAAAAATGAATATCTCCTCAGTATCCAGGTCCAGTTTAAAGCTTTCTACCAGATCTACCGCACTTTCGTTGTTTTCCAGTATCTCGCGTATGCGGCGTATCCAGTCGTCTACCGCATTTTCCATACCGCTTTCCTTGTATTTCCAGTGTGCGGCATAGCCCCGCTCCGAAATATCGTCCATACGGGCGGTGCGTATCTGTACCTCTACCCATTTGCCGGAAGGACTCATTACCGTAATATGCAGCGATTCGTAACCATTGCTGCGGGGGAACGATATCCAGTCGCGCATGCGGTCGGGTTTGGGCTTGTACAGGTCGGTAATAATGGAATATACCCGCCAGCAGTCCGACTTTTCGTTCTCCGGACGGGAATTAAGAATAATACGTACGGCAAATATGTCGTATATCTCCTCAAAGGGAACTCCTTTTTTTACGATCTTATTGTAAATAGAATAGATCGACTTGGTACGTCCCTTTACCTCAAATTCGAATCCCTGTTCGGCCAGCTGTTTTTTTATAGGATGTATAAAACTGCTGATGAAGCGCTCGCGTACCTCTTTGGTTTTTTCGAGTTTACTGGCAATTTCTTCGTATTTATCGGGCTCTACGTATTTAAGCGAAAGGTCTTCGAGCTCGGTTTTAATGGCGTACAGACCCAGGCGGTGCGCCAGGGGCGCGAACAGGTACAGGGTTTCGTTGGCAATCTTAAGCTGTTTATCGCGGCGCATATGCTCCAGCGTACGCATATTGTGCAGGCGGTCGGCCAGTTTTACCAGTATTACACGCAGGTCGTCGGAAAGGGTAAGGATAATCTTGCGGAAGTTTTCGGCCTGTATCGACTGCGACTGGTCGAACACTCCCGATATTTTGGTAAGCCCGTCGATAATCTTACACACATCGTCGCCAAAGAGTTCGCGCACATCATCCAGTGTAAGATCGGTATCTTCCACGGTGTCGTGCAGCAGTCCGCAAATCACCGAGGTTACGCCCAGGCCCAGTTCCTGGGCACATATCTGCGCCACGGCAATGGGGTGGTAAATATACGGCTCGCCCGATTTGCGGCGCATATCCTTATGTTTTTCACAGGCCAGTTCGTAGGCCTTGTGTATCATTTTAAGATCGTCGCGGTTTTTTATATGCGGCTCTACCGCTTTCAGCAATTGCTTGTATTTGCGTAAAATCTCCAGGCGTTCCTTTTCGGCATTTATTACCAGTTCTTCCGACATAGCCATAATTTACTATAATTCTTTTCGGTTGTGAGTTCCTAAAGTTAGTTATTTTTCTGTTTCAGTTCAACCCCGTCGGGCAGGCTTACATGTACATCGCGCTGGGGAAAAGGAATTTCGATATTATTTTCTTTGAATACTTCGTATAGCTTAAAGCGTAACTGGCTGCGGATACGGTTAGCGGCAAATATCTGCCGGGTATAGAACCAGGCCCTGAAGGTTAGCGCCGAATCGCCAAAATCGGCAAACTGCACATTGGGAGCAGGTTCCTGTAATATATCGGGAATCTGCTTCATGGCCTCGTACATAAGTTTTTCTACCAGACGCGGATCGGCATTGTACGAAACACCAACGGTAACATCGAACGAGGTTTGCTCATTCATATGCGTATAATTGGAAATACTTTCGTTTACGAACCTGGAATTGGGTATAATCATCAGCTTACCATCACGGGTTTCCAGTTCGGAAGTACGCAGCTTAATGTCGCGCACTACACCCACTTCGTTGTCTACACTCAGAATATCGCCTACACGCACACTGCCTTCGAAAAGAATAATAATACCCGACACAAAGTCGTTGAATGTAGACTGTAAACCCAGGCCTATACCTACAAACAGGGCTGTACCACCCGCCAGCAGCACGGTTATTTTAACACCTGAATTATCGAGGAATACTACCGTGGCCATAATGTACAGAAAGTACTTTACGATCTGGTGTATGGAACGTATGCTTCCCCGGCTCATTTGTTTGCGTTTTCCGTAACGGCCTATGATAAGCCCCGCCAGGTAAGACAATACCCGTGTAAAAAAGATGATAAAGACCAGCGAAATAATATGCCTGGGGTACAGCGTATACTTATCCAGTTCCAGCAAAGGCGTGTTTAAAAAATCCTGAAATTCGTTCCAAAGTTCCCTTTTCATCATCAAATTCGTTTACTTTTACAAAAATATATATAAAGGTCCGGTTTTATGAAAATTTTGCACATACTCTCCACACTCACCCTGTTTATAACGCAGTTTTCCCTATGGGGGCAGTCGAGCCTGTTATGGAAGGTTGAAGGCGGTAATATAACAGAGCCCGTTTATCTTTTCGGCACCGTGCATATTATACCGGCCGACCAGTTCGAGGTAACATCCCGGCTGGACAGTGTGGCTGCTGCAAGCGACCGTTTTGTGTTTGAAATGGATCTGAATGCACCGCAACTGCAGATGGAGATACTAAAAGCCCTGAAAATAGACAGTGTAAAAAACCTGAAAGAACTGTATACGCCCAAAGAATACAAAAAGCTGAGCAAAGCCATGGAAAAGCACGGACTTTCGGTGGCCATGTTCGAACAGTTTAAACCCCTTATGGCGCAGCAGCAACTGATGCAGTTAGCCGTACTTAAAGATACCAAAGGTTACGAAACCTATTTCCTGGCAAGGGCCAGAGAGCTGGGTAAGCTTACGGGCGGGCTCGACGAACCCGAGGTACAGTTAGCCGCCCTGAAGGCTATATCGCTGAAAGACCAGGCCAAATCGCTGTACGAAACCGCCCTTAACCCCAAAAAATCGGCAAAGGAGCTCAATAAAATGTACGAAGTATACAAATCGCAGGATGTGGAGGCTATTTACCAGTACATTGCCGATGCCGATGAGTTCAGTTCCCTGAACGATCCTCTGCTTATTGTACGCAATAAGCGCTGGGTACAGAAAATGAAAGAAGAAATGTTCGGCTCCGGCGAAAAACTCTTTATTGCCGTTGGAGCAGCTCACCTGGGTGGCCCCGAAGGACTTATAAGCCTGCTGCGCAGCGAGGGGTACAACGTTAATCCTGTTCCTGTAAAATAGGTACGGCCTGGTGCCCGGCCTTGCGACGCATATGTGCCGGCACCGACTGTGCAATGCTGTGTGCCAGTCCCTGCAATGCCAGGCGTTCTCCCCTGCCCTCTAAGGTAACCATACTGATTTCGCGGCTGGGTTGCGGCGATTTAAAATAGCGCAGCTTCATCAGGTCTTTGCCGTTAAAATCTTTTGTAGCCAGTTCGGGCAATATGGTATAGCCATAATTACGGTCAACCAGCTTACGCAGAGTTTCCAGGCTTCCGCTGCGGAAACTGAGGTTCGGGAAATAGGTTTCGCCGCCCGAATGCTTGCATAGGTTAATTACCTGGTCGCGGAAACAATGCCCCTCATTCAGCAGCCATAGTTCGTCCAGATCTATATCGGCACTGGTAATGGTTTTGCGCTTACGCAGTTTATGATCGGCAGGCAGGTACAGTGCAAACGGTTCGTAAAACAGTGGTTCTTCCAGCAGTTCCTGATCTTCCAGCGGAGTGGCCAGTATTCCGGCATCCAGGCTTTCGTCTTTCAGTTTACGTATAATAGTGTCTGTGGTCAGCTCCAGCAGGTTCAGGCGTATCTTGGGATGCTTTTCCAGGAAGTCGGCCAGGAAAAGCGGTATCAGGTAGGGAGCCAGTGTGGGAATTATACCTACCGATATTTCGCCTTCGGCTACATCGTGGTGTATCTGGGCCAGCTCCGATATTTTACGTACTTCCTGCAGGGCAATAAGGGCCTGCTCAATAATCTTTTCGCCCTCGCGTGTGGGCCGTACAGGCTGCCTCGACCGATCGAATATCCGTATCCCCAGTTCATCCTCGGCCTTCTGTATCTGCATACTCAGGGTTGGCTGGGTAACATTACAGGAAGCTGCTGCTTCGGTAAAATTCTGGTGCCGGTATACGGCTATAATGTATTCTAATTGCAGAACGGTCATAGATATAAGTTTTATCTATGCAAATTTAGCGATAATAATTAAAATCAATGTTAATAAAGACCTAATGTTTAAGAATGTCATTTTTCACTTAAACAAAGCCCCTTTTTTGTTAAAATGAGAAAAGGGGTTGGCTCATTTTTTAATTTGTGGCATGGTAATTGTAATACTCTGGATACCTCTCTAAATCCTCTATCACAAAATTAAACAAATTCTTTAGGACCTCTATCCCAAGGAATTTGTTTTTTTATTTTACAGATAATACAACCCATATTATGACTTGGGAAATTGTTGGTCATCAGGAAAGCGATTTCAAATTAAATCGTATTGCCTACGATACACCTGCCGGGTCAGCATTGATTGGGAAAAAGGCTGGTGATATTGTTGAGCTAAATTTGCCTATTAGTTAGTAAAGCAAGGTTTAAAATTATTTCACTGTTTGAAGATTGGAGTGCTGTTGGTAGTTAAAAACTCTTGGCAAAAACATCTTTTTTGTTTTTACGTTGCTTTTGTGTCCTATCGATCAATACTTACTCGTTGTTGTCGAAGTAAATGCCACCTGTCTAGTGCGGTGGGAAAATTTTAGCTCTTTTGGTTTTGCTATGGATAGGCTTGTGTTTCGGGCAAAACCCAATGGGCTAAAATGGGCGGTTGGTTTTCGTCCTTTTCAAGTCGTTTAATGTTAGCACTGTCGATTTTTTAGGGTTGCTTGTAACGGTTCGGGTATTGCCGAAGGCGGGGATTTTTAGCACAAAAGTTCAATCGAAGAACTGCACTTTGGGTTAGCCCTAAAATGTCATAGTAGCACATTACCCGCCATTACGCCAAACTGCTGTTAGCTGTGTTTTTTTCTATTTCGTTAATTGTGTTTTCAAGTCCGTTTTCGTTGTTTATTAATATCTGTATTTGTTTTGCAGTGTCGTAAAGCTGTTTGTTGGTCAGAAGTTCGTTTACGCTTTCCAAAAATATTTTTTCTGTCATTTTACTGATAGGTATCGGTTTTACAGCAAGTCCTTTTTTGTATGCGTGTTGTCCCCAAAACTTTTGGTCGCCAATTGGATATAGAATTGGGCAGATCATAAATGGTTTTCCTGCTCTTAAACATTCTGCTGTTGTTCCAATACCACCGTGATGAATAATTGCCTTTGTCAAAGGGAACAATTTTTCGTAAGGTGCTGATGAAATGGCTTTTATTTTCGGATTATTTTCAAGCTGTTCAGTGTGTTCAAGTCCCCAACCTTTTACCACAATTATTCTTGTGTCCAATTGTTGAGTTAGCTTTATGATAGCCGTCTGCAAATCAAATTTGCTTTTAAATGGCATACTTCCAAATGTCAATAATAGTGGAGGTTCACCTGCATTGATAAAGTCTGTTAGGTCAGTTGAGAGTTCGGTAGATGAAGTCCCAAACCAAAATCCTGTGAATTTTGAATGTGCTGGAAAGTCTTGCGGAACTGATAAAAAATGAGAACTTATTCCGTAAATATTTCTTATTGACGGAACTATAAACTTTTTTGGCAAGTCAAATTTTGTTCTAAACTGACCGATTGGCTTTGACAAAAGTTTGATGCTAAGATTAGAAAATTTGTAAGTCAATTTGTTAAGAAAACTTGGTATCCATAAACCACTAAATGCAGGGTTTGCAAATTCGTTTGTCGGTTCAACGATGGGCAACACATTTGCTCTAATCATTTTATTGGGAAATTGGTCGGCAAAACTGTCCGCCAAAGTCTTAACGTGATAAAGAACAATGTCGCTTTCCTTTGCCAATTTGTAAAACACTGTCAACGAGTTTGTAATTAAAGGATAAACCCAAGTGTTAAGATTTCTCTTAACAGCAAAAGGGTTTCCTTTCATCATTTTTTTTCCTTCGTCCGAGTTTAAGAGTTCTTGAAAGTCCGCTTCAACTGGCACGAAGTCAATGTCATATGACTTTACAAGTTGCTTAAAGTTTTTGGCAGTTGATAATGTTACTTGGTGTCCACGCTGTTTGAGTTCTTGCCCCAAGACCGCATAAGGTTGAACGTCACCACGAGTTCCAAGTGTCAATATGGCTATTTTCATTCTGTTAAGGTCGTCTTTTTAAAATCACAGCTAACGGTCTGGGGCTTGGCGAAGGCGGGGATTTTCAGCACTAAACTCTCAATACACCACAAAAGTTGATGCGAGGTAGAATTTTCAATTAACCTCACCCGCCGTTGAGCCAAACGCCTGTTACCGGCTGTTATTCTCTTCATTCATTAGTTCTAATATAAGTTCAGGTAGTTCATTCCAAACTACTTGGTCAGCATACTTTCCATTACATAAGATTGTTATTCCGAACATCTTCTCTGGATAAATCATAAAAACAGACGAAAAACCAGGTTCTCGTCCCGGATGATGAACATAATCTCCAAATGAAGAGTCGGAGTATCTCCACCAACCTAATCCAATTGAAGTTTTATAATTTGGTATTGAACGTTGGAGTGTCCACATATTGCGCAAAGTTGAATTAGAAATGAATGCTTTTGTTTGTGAAGTAGAATCTGCATATATTTTCATTAAGTGGGTCATCCAACTACATAAATCATTTACAGATGAAAGTAAGCCAGTATTTGGTGCGTGTTCACTTGTTCTTCCATAAGCATCTCTTTTTATCAACGCATAGTTTGGGTACTTTAATACGGGATTTATATCTTTTATAACTCCGTAAAGATTAAATCGTTCAATTTCTTTTGAATTTCCTGACAAGATAATTGGTTCAGCTTTGATTTCTTGTTTGATTAGTTTGTGATTGAAATAGCTGTTTGTCATTTTATTTGGTTCCAATACATATTTCTGAATGTACTTTTCATAATTCATTCCTGATTTTCGCTGAATGATTAAGCCTAAAATACTATATCCAACATTACTGTATGTTGTTCCATCAAATTTTTGTCCGGGCGCAAATTTTAGTTTTTCATTTTTTAAGTCCTTCACAAATTGTTCTAATGCTGTTGAGTCGTTTGGAGAATTTTTGAATTTGTGTTCCCAAGGCAAACCTGATGAATGGGTGAGCAAGTGCTCAATTGTTATTTGCTGATACCTTTTGTCCTTCATTTTAAAATCTGGTAAATGGTCAGTCAGTTTGTCTGATAATTTAAATTCGCCATGTTCAACAAATTGCATTACCGCAGATGCGGTAAATAACTTTGTGATGGAAGCTGTATGAAAAACAGTATGTTCTGTTACCTTATACAAACTATCAACGGAAGTGAATCCGTAACCTTTTGAGTAGAACGTTTCTCCATCTTTCACAATTCCGATTGACAATCCAACAATTCTGTTGTCTTTCATCTTTGAAAGCACTAAAGTGTCAATTTTGTGATAGAGATTATTCTGTCCAAAAGTCAGGGTTTGAACTAAGGTTAACAAAATTGTTATTATCAAATATTTTCTCACGTTCTTTTGTTATTTATAATAGCAGTTAACGGTTTCGGGCTTGGCGTTCGGGCGGGTTTCGGAGCTCAAAAGTTCAAAAGAATTACTGATGTTGAACCTTGCACAAATGTTTCATAGAAGTACTTCAGCCGCCATATTGCCAAACCGATGTTAGCGGTTCGGCTTTCTGTTTGTCTATTTATTAAGTCGTTTACGTTCTATCAAATATGTCGTCAATAAGTAAATGGTAGCGGTTGTCAAGCTAATAATAAAGTACTTGTCGTAGGTTATTTCATTAAATGTCAATTTTCTAATTCCGTCATCACAAGCTGTACATTCAATAATAAGTCGTTTGCTGTCGAACGCTGTTATTAAAATTGTCATAGCGAAAAAAGCAAAAATTGTCAAGCCAACTCTTTTTATTCTTTTAGGTCGTGATGAATATTTTAGCCACAAAAATGTCAAGGAAGAAAAAAGTCCAAATGTTATAACGAAACTGTCGCTTGCAAACAGGTGAAAATTTTTACCAATAAATTGAATGTCGTTACCGTTAAAAAACTTGAATGAAAAACGAACAAGTTGTCGGTAATAGTCCTCAAATAAATACGCAACTACAATGGAAATAAGTAGAAGTACTACTGTCGTCAAAATGGTTTTGTAATTATTTTTTATTGTCGTCCACATTTAATTGTCTGTTGTGTTGTCGTCTTTTAAGCTGACCGCTAATGTTTTCGGACTCTGCGTTCGGGCGGGTTTCGGAGCACAAAGTTTCAATTTAGTACTAAAGTTCAATAGAAGCACAAAGCTCTACGTTTGCACATCAGCCCGCCTGACGCAAAACCCTTGTTAGCTGTGGTTTTATTTCCTCTTCCATAGTAAAAACTGTTCGTTGTCCGTACAAGACATTGACTTAATTGCGTTCTCAAAGTCAAAACCTTCATATTTTGAAACAATGTCGTAAACCTGTTCGCAACCTTTTGTACCCTGCGGAATTAAACAACCACTATTTTCCCCGATTAACGCTAACCAAACGTCAATAGTAAAAGGTCCACCGTCTGTGTTTATAAATCTAATTTCGTTAATTTCTTTCCAAAAAACTTCTTCTGTCCTACGGTTTGGGTGTTCAACTCTAACAAAATCGTCTGTTATTGTAACTACAAAGTCTTCTTCTGGATTTTTAGCTGATTTTTCACCAAATAATTTACTGAAAAATCCCATTTATAATAAGTTTAGCTCGTTAGTTAAATTTCTTTTTGCTTGTGTTTCAAACTTACAGAAAAAAAAGTCTGTTTTATAAATTCTATTCATTGATAAAAAGTGCTTTAAAACTTTCTTTCGACCGGGATTGTACACTAAGTCAGGATAAATTGAATATTCTTTTCTCACGTTTTTATAATACAATGAATACGTTTCCCAATTCTGCCCTAAAACAGAAAGGTCGGCATCAGTAAAATAATTTGTGTCGCTGTCGGTCGATTTTAAATGTGATTTAGTTGCTAAAATTTGGGTTATGCAAAGTTCTATTGTTTCAATTGAAACTGAAATTTGTTTGAGTCGCTTTTCAGCAAGTCCTGCACTTTTTTCTTCATTGTCTGATTTTAGAGAATTGTAAATTATGTCGTGGTAATAGAGTGTAAACAAAATTGCGTTCCAGTTCTGTATTTCGTCTTTTACTTCTGTCAGTTGTTTTAGAAGGTTGTCAAGGTGTTGTAAAGTATGATAATGTCTTTTTTTGCTTGTGTAGTTTTTCTCGATTTCAGTCCATAGTTCGTTTGTCAGACTGTCGTTGTCCGTATAGTTTGTCAAAAGTCCTATGAATGTTTCTTTTAGCACGGTCGTCTTTTTAAAATCACAGCTAACGGTTTGCGGCTTGGCGTAGTGGGGGCTTTCGGAGCACGAAACTGTCAACCAAGCAGAAATTTTGATAGAAGCACAAAGCTTGATTTAACCACTGAACCGCCACTTTTGGGTAGGTGCTGTTATGGGCTGCCTTTCTTGTCATTCGTCAGTTTACTTTAAATATTAGTTCATAGTCGTGAGCCGTAATAAACATTGGAATTCTGTCCCAGTCACCCTGATTTAATTTGTATGTTCCTCTAAATAATTCTTGCAGTCTTAAGATTACCAACAATTCGCATACTTCATACGCTTTGTCAATGTTTGGCTCTTCAAATCTGTTGTTTTCGTGAACGTCTTCAAAGGCTTTTTGAATTTCTTCAAAACCTGTAATTGTTAAGTCATTTGCAGTTGAGTCATAAAAGTCAGACAACCATTCCCAATCTGTCAAACTGTAACTTTCAAAAGAAAATAGGTCAATAAACCAACGGTCATAGTTGATTGTAAAACCATTCATTTCGCAATAATATGCCGCTGGTTTTACTTCTTTTCCAGAACCGAATCGATTTTTTATGAATCCTTGTTTTTTCTTTAAAACTTCTTTTGTCGACTTGTCAAACTCGTTTATGTGTTTTGCCAATTCAGAGGTCAAATGCAATAAGTTCTTGCCAAGAATTTTGTGAAAGTCAGTTGTCGGAATATTTTTCAGTTCCTGTTCTGCCATAGCAATTGCTTCGTCAAGTTTTTTGCTTTCGAGAAGTTCGGATAATTTGTCTGCTAATTCAAAGTTCATTGTTTACTGTCGGTTTTTAAGGTTGCCCATAACGGTTTGCGGCTTGGCTTTCTTTCCACCATTAGTTTCTCTCCCACTTTGTTGGTTTCGTTTCTTTCAATTTGTCTGCGTAAAAGTCAAGTCCTTCTTTTGCTGTTTCAAAAAAATGTCCGCCCATTGGTTTATCGTTGAAGGAAACGTAAAACTTACCAAGTCTTTTTGGAACTTCGTCACTATACATTGTCGGAATGATATAAGTGTCAAGCGTCCACGTTTCTTTCATGTCTTTGTCAACGCTGAACCGTAACCAATAGTGACTTGTGAACGGAAAGTAATTTTCGAAATATTTATGTCGTTTTGCTTCGTTTAGCATTTCTAAATATCTTTCATTCCATTCGGTCTGTTTCCAAAATTCTGTGTCGTTAAAAAACATATTCTTAACTTTTGTCCAAGCCTTATCAATGTCCTGGTTTGGATTTTTGATTTCAAAATCTGAATACAATTCAAGTTCGTCAAATTGGTTTTTGATTTCTGAAATGCTTTTTTGTTTGTCAACCCAAAGGTCAATAACTGTTGCAAGTCTATCAAGGTCGGTAAACAGTCCTCTTGCAAAACAGTTCTCATAGTTTTGTTTGTCTGTTCGCTCGTAAAGCACAATTGAAAAGTCATTGTCTGTTGAAGCAAACTCAGTCCTAAAACTGCGTCCTGATTTATTATAAAAAGAATACTTGTCGGGAAAAGTCCCGTTAATTGTCGAAGCTAATTTTACATTAGATTTCAACTTGTCAAGTCGTCTTTGTATTTCGTTTGATAGATGCACTGTCTGTCTTTTTAAGCTTGCCCATAACGGTTTGCGGCTTGGCGAAGGGCGGGGAATCGAAGCACAAAAGCCGATATTATTACTAAAGTCCAATTGAAAAACTGCCGTTGAATTTAGCACTTCAGCCCGCCTGACGCAAAACCCTTGTTAGCTGCAGTGCAGCTATTTTTCATCGAGTTTGAATTTGAATTTTACAAATGTATATGACTGAACATTTTTGTTGTCTTTAGTCGCTGGAACAAATTTTAAACTTTGTATGGCATCTTCAACTACTTGTGTAATTCGTCCATTGTCAGCAACTGAAAATTCTTTTTTTACTACATTTCCGTTTTCGTCAACTGTTACGAAATAAGTGTAACTTAAATCATAGTCTTGTGGGTAGCCGTCAAATAATGAAAGAGGCACTTTGAAATTTGTCGCAATTTGTTGTGCGTTTGTCGGTGTTGGATATTTGTCTGCTGTTTCCAATTCACGATTTGTAAGCCAGTCATTTTCCATTTCACAAAGGATTTCAGTGACAACAAATGGCTTTTCAAACATTGGAAACTCTTTTTTTGAAATTGCATTACCGTTTTTGTAAACCGTTTCTTCTTTTAATTTGCCGTTTTTATAATAGTTACGAGTTATTCCATTTTCCTTTCCATCTTCCATTTCTTGATAAAGAGAAATAACTCCATTTGTATATGTGTATTGCTTACCGTGTCGTTTGTAGTTTTTGTATTCCTGTTCGTTATGGTCTAAATGTCCTGCCCAACCACTATAATCATAAATATAAACTCCAGTTCCATTTTTAAGGGTTTGTTCTCCGCTTTCAAGCCAACAATTATGAATTAAAAAATCTCCGTTTTTAAATTCAGCTTCCAATTTCTTTTTACCGTCTTTGTGAAATTCAAGCCATTCGCCATTACGTTCATAGTTTGATATGTAAGTCCCTGTTTTAGCTAATTGTCCATTGTCATACCATTCTTTATATATCCCAATCCTTTCGTCTTTGTCAATTAATTTATGTTCAAGTTTTTTAGGATTTCCGTTTTCGTGATACCAATAATGTTCAAACTGACTTTTTTCGTTGAGCTTTTTAACTGTGCATTTTTTGTTTTCGTTCTCAAATAATTCTTCTCTTTCTCCTGTCTGTTCTCCATTTTGATACTGAATAACTTCTTTAGGTTTCCCGCTCTCGTAAAAACTTTTTAATGTGCCAGTTATTACCCCTTTGTTAAGGTTGAAAAGTTCCTTTATTTGGTTGTTTTTATAAAAAGTTTTACATTCTCCACTATACATCATATCAAACTCTTTTCCTTCTTCGTCAAGGCAAAATTCGTTTGGATTTTTTTTGATATACTTTTCAAGTTTTGTCATTGTCTTTTCATTGAGTTTGTAATACTCGCTGTCTAAATCTGACAATTCTTCAAGTTTGTCGTAAAGGTCGCTATCAAACAAATCTTTTTCTCGTGCTTTATCAATGAGTTTTTTGTTTTTCTGATAAATATTGTCGGCTCTTTGAATTAAGTCAGCCATTTTCTTGTCCCCGATGTGTTCAAGACTTTTAATGATTGTTGGAACATAATGTCCATAGTCATTGAAGTAAAACTGAACAAATCCGCCATTTGTAACTTGTGCGTCAACATACCACCAATAATACAAAGCCTTTTGTCCGTATGATAGAGATTTGCCTTTTGTAAGTTCTCTGTCTTTGATAAATTTTGAAATGGGTTCAAGAACAAACCAATCAAAGTCAAAACCTGTCAGCCGAAAAAATTCCCCTTTGTTAAGTTTCGGTTTGTAATGTGCTATTTTATCAAACTCCCAATATGGGTCGTCTTTTGATTTATTTTGTCCGAATATGTTAAATATGTTCATTGTCAATATTGCTGTTATTGTTAATCTAAAAAAAATATTTTTAGTCGTTGTCATTTTGCACGGTCGTTGGTTTAGCATCACAGCTAACGTTTTCGGGCTTTGCGTTCGGGCGGATTTCGGAGCAAAAAGGTTCAATTTATTACTAAAGTTCAATAGAAGTACAAAGCTCCAAGTTTGCACATCAGCCCGCCTGACGCAAAACCCGTGTTAGCGCCAGTATTAATTCCTTTCGACCAATAAATTTTTTTGGTAAGTGCTGAGCTATCTGTGTGTCTATTGTGGGATTTAAAACCACCCCTGGTGGTTCATCGGTCCTCCAAGGTGTTAAATATTCGAATGGCTTTGTCTTCCTGTAACTAAGGGTGTCACTACCATTAATAACATCAATATAAATATTCAAGTAATGGTGGGAAGTGTGAAGAATACTCATGTTCTTCTGAAGACTGTCGACATCAGTTTTTAGAGAGGATAAAATATTCTCCCATTCTGAACGTGGAATCTCATGTTTCCATCTATTATGCTTCTGTTTAATCTGCTCTTTAATAGCCTTATCACCATCCCAAATACTATAAAATGTTTCAATCAAATACTTTTTGGTTGTTAGATTTTTAGTCAAGGAGTCAATAGTGAAAATGATTTGATTTTTGGTTGCTCTATTCTCAAGAAATAATTCGTCTCCTTTATGAAACGTTCTGTCCGTTTGTAATATTGAGGTAACAACAATCTGTGTAACCTGCCCATATGTAGGATTTGTCAAAATGAAAACTGTCAGTATGATTAAAATTCCTTTCATGGTCTTGGTAATATTGGTGCTAACGGTTTGCGGCTTGGCGTAGTGGGGGCTTTTCAGCACAAAACTTCATACGAAGCCGAAAGTTCAAATTTACGAAAAACTGTCATACGAAGAACGTCCGCCCCCATTACGCCAAACCGCTGTTAGCTGCTGGCGTTCTGTCCACCGTTTTAGTAAACCATTGTCTGTATGTCGTCCAAGTGTCGGGTTGTGCGTTCGGGTATTTTTTCTTTTTCAGAAGGGCTGGAAAATTTTTTTATTCAATTTTTTTTAGGGAAACAAGCACACTCTTTTTGCAGCTTTGGCTTGTGTGTCGGCTTGTAGCGGCTGCAAAATGTGTGTGCTTGTGTGCGTTGGCTTTTTACTTCGCTAATTGTAATATTCTGTATGCTCCTCTTGCAACAATTATAAAAACGATTGCTCCAATAATCAGGTCGGGATAACCTGAATTAAGCCAATTAACCAAAAGTCCTGCAACGATAACACCCGAATTAATAATTACGTCATTGGAAGTGAAAATCATACTTGCTTGCATATGAGCCTCTTTGCTTTTACCTTTTTGTAATAAGTAAAGACAAATCACATTAGCGATAAGAGCCAAAACAGAAACGATAATCATTGTTTGAAAATCAGGCATTTTCTCAACTCCTATAAATCGTCTGACTACTTCTACAAAACCAATTACAGCAAGAAGTATTTGAAAATATCCTGCAAATTTTGCGATATTGTTTTTTCTCGTTATTGTTCCACCTACCGCAAATAATGCCAATCCGTAAACAATACTGTCTGCGAGCATATCTAAACTGTCTGCCACCAATCCCATTGAGTTGGAAAAAATCCCAAACAGCATTTCCAATCCGAAAAACAGAAAATTGATAACAAGAACCGTCCACAACAATTTCCGTTGTTTATTGCTTGTGTCCGTTTCAATTTCTACTTTGCTTTCTTCCGTTGAAACCAAAGAAGTATCAAGGTTTAGCGTATTTAATGCTAAGTGTATCGGCTCTGGTTTTCCATTATGATGAACTGCTAATTTTCGGTTTGGAATGTCAAACTCCAATGATTTTATTTCATCAAATTTTTGCAGTTTCATCCGTATTAATTGCTCCTCGCTTGGGCAATCCATTTTTGTTATTTTAAATGTCGTTTTTTGCATTTTGTCTTTTTGTTTTAACAGCAATTTTTACCTGCTTGAATTGGCGGACATTTTACTGTCCCATAACTGCAATAAACACAACAGTCGCCTTGCAATGGTTTTAATTGTGTCTTACAATTTTCACATTCGTAAAAGTAAACACAAGCATCTGTTGGCATTGTTTCGGTTTTCTTGTGTCTGCAATTTGGACAAGTGATTGTTGAGCTTAATTCTACTGTCTTTCCATTGTTTATTGTGCAGGTGTTGCAAGAGCTGTGCATTTTGTTTCGTTTGTAATTCCAAAAAGTTGCTGCTAAAATCCCGAACATTCCTGCGTAAAGAAAGTATGTCCAATAATCACTATTGTTAAAATGATAACTATAAAAAATCAAAAGTCCGCTTGGCACGGCTACTAATAAAGGATACATACAGCGGTGTCTAAAATATGAGACAGCAAGTCCGGCAATCGTTATTAAAACCATTACTTGAAAAATCCACATTGTCCAACCGCCAAAAAGTTCAAAACTGCCAAGCCCTAAAGCCGAAGATGCAAAGGCAAAAAGCGGAAAACAACAAGGCGAAAATATTGCAGTCAGGAAAAGTCCGACCGTTCCGAGTTTGTCTAATTTTATGTTCAGTATTTTTTTCATCTTCTTAAAGTTTAAATTTAATTCCACCATTAATTAAAAAACCGTCAAGCGGTGCATAAATGTCCCTGAAAACAGGATTAGTTACTGTGCCTGTATAAATAGTGTCAAATCGGGTTTGCCTTGCGTCAAGGAAATTTTCAAAGTTGATGTAAACCGAAAATTTCTCCCATAGTTTTTCAACCATAAAACCACAAAGCACATATTGTTTTCCTGTTGCTCCGTCACTCAATTTTTGAGGACTGAAATAATACGCTTCCAAGCCTACTTTCCATTTGTCCTCTACTTCATACATTAAAACTGAATTTATCCTGTGTTTTGGCGTAAGCGGTGTATTTGTCAAAATTCCGTTTTGATGCAAGCGGGTATCGGTAAATGTATAACCCAAAAACAATTTAAAATCATCATAGCCGATTTTGATATTGGTTTCCGTTCCTCTTGTATCAATGTGTCCTGACGAATTGATAAATTGGTATAATCCGCTCGTTTGATATTCAAGCAACAAAGGGTTATTCAAATAGGTGTAAAAGAAAAGTTGGTTGATACTGAACGTTACTTTTTCGCCCAAAACCGTTCTGTAATTAAAATCAACATTTCCTCCGTAACTGCGTTCCAATTTATTGATGTCTTTATCAATGGGCATTACATTTAGGTATTGTATGCGTTCGCTTTCCTCTGTAAATATGGTTGGTGTTTTATAGCCAAAGCCACCGCCAAGCCGTGAAGAAAATTTGTCTGTTATTTTGAATAATGCTGAAACTCTTGGCAGCAAAGCAATACCATAATCAATAACATAGTCGGCTCTGAAACCTGTTTCAAGATTGAGCCATTTGGTTGCTTTCCACGAATTTTGAGCAAATGCACCAAAAGTAATTTGGTTGTAATTTCTCAACGGAAAAGTATCTAACTGCTTTTCCTGAAAATTATCCGACCAAAGATTTGCACCTGCAACCCATTCAGTTTTTTCTTTTATGTGAGTATAACTTGCTTCGCTGAAAGATGCTGTTTGTTTGCCCTCAAAGCTATAATTCGGAATATTGATTATCCTGTTAAAGTAACTCACGCTGTTTTTAAAATTGAAAAAACTTTTGTCGTTAAACTTATGGTCAAAAGATAATTGCGTGGAATAGCGTTGTGTTTTGTTTTCTTCAAAATAACTGTGGATAGTGTCGCCTTTTCCTTGTATAAAATGTATGTCGCCACCGATACGGTTTTCAATAGCTGTGTTTATTCCAACATTCAGTTTTGTTTTATCGCTGAAATAAACAAACAACTTGGGATTGAAAACATACCTGTCAAATTTTGGAATAGCTGAAAAATCACCCGATGGGGTATAAGCCCAATTGCGGTTATGTGCGGCAAAAATAGTTGTCCCGATTTTGTTAAATCGCTGTCCGTAAAAACCGTTAATGTCAAAACCTCTGCCCGAACTTCCGTTTAAATGAAAACCTAATTCTTTTTCATCTGTCGGTGTTTTGGAAATAAGGTTTACCAATCCTGCTATTGCTCCGCCTCCGTAAAGTGTAGATGAAGAACCTTTAATAATTTCTACTTGCTTTAAGTCAAGCGGTGGCGTTTGCAAAAGTCCTAAACCGCTTGCTGCTCCTGCATATAGCGGAAATCCGTCTTTAAGAATTTGTGTATATCGTCCGTCAAGCCCCTGAATACGAATAGAAGCATTGGCAGATGTTGCGGAAGTTTGTTGCGTTTGTATGCCTGTGCTTTCGCTCAAAAGCATACGAATATCACCTGCTTTCATATTCGCTTTTTCCTCTAATTCTTCCCCTGCAATAAATTCAATTCTTGTCGGAATGTCCTTTATGGTTCTGGAACTTCGGGTAGATGAAATCACAATCTCGTCTAACTCGTCTGTTTCTGATTGCAGAAAAATCTCAATCGGGTCTGATGTAGCTAAAGGAAATTCAAACGTGTCTTTTCGTATTTCATAACCGATATAACGAAATTCAATTATTTGCTTTCCGTTCGGAATGTTGATTAAAGTTATTAACCCGTCAATGTCTGCGGTTGCTCCTGTTGTTCCCGATAAAATAGCTGTCGCACCGATTAACGGTTCTTTTGTTTCGCTGTCTTTTATGACCGCTTTAAATGTATTCTGTCCGAAAACTGTATGTATGTTGAATGCTACCATTAGTAGCAAAATGATTTTAAACTTCATCGCTCAAATGATTATTAATGTTTGAAAAAATAAGAATTGGCGGTGCGTAGCACCGCAATTTGTTATTGTGCCAAAGGCACGGAAACATTAACTAATCTTGGGCGGTTGCCAAATGGAAGAGAAAAAGTCAGACGTTGTATTTTCCTTGTAAATAGAAACTTTTTTGTCTGAATAAGTGAGGATAGAGTGTATTGAAAAATTTGCTATTGGGAAAGTAAAACCTAAACAGGTATTGCAACTCATAAATGGTGAACAACAATCGCTGCAATCTTTGTCATTTTTATTGTCTTGTGATTGTTCGGTTGTTTGCTCCTGAAAACATTTGTCCTCCACCAAATTTGGTACTGCTGTCAGCAACAAAACATAAAGGGCTAATATGAAGGAGAAATATTTCACGGTGCAAAGTTAGTATAATTCATTATTTGATTGTCCAATCGTCATTATCATTTTCATTAACAGTTATTTTACTGATAACAGCGTTTGCTCCTGAGTCTGTGTAAGTTCCATACCCATTGACAAATACGCCTTTAGCTCCGTCTTTCTGATTTGTCATTGCGTATAAAATAGCTTCGTCTTCCAAGTCGTTTTGTCCTGTAAAACGATATATTTTGTCAATAACGATGTCGTTCAAATCAACTTTTTCGCCTCCTTTTTTGTAAGATATGTTTTCTTCCAACAAGTTAAAGTCTTCTGTATAACCACGTTGTCTTAGTATTTCTAATACTTCTGATAATGTTTTCTCTGTTGATAGCATAGTGTTCTCTTTATAGATGTTTATAAATGCAAAGTTAAAAAAGCGTTGGGAAAAATGGCTCTTTGGATTTTGCCGAAGCGTGGGCTTTTGTGTGTCGGGGCAAAAGCCAATGTGCCATTGTGCGGTGGCAAAAAATTGAATAAAAAAATGTGCGGTGGGGAAAAGAAAAAATACAGAAGGGTCGGCAAGGTGTGTCGGCTTAGTTCTTGTCCGTTTGTAATATGGTCTGTATGTCTTTGTTTATCTGTCAAAATGGTTTACTCTTCTCTTGTTTGTCTGACCGTTACTGTCAGGGTTGCACGGTCTGTCTTTACGCTTGCAGCTAACGTTTTGCGGCTTGGCGTAGTGGCGGATTTTTAGCACAAATGTTCAATCGAAGAACTGCACTTGAACCTACCACAAAACTGTCATACGAAGCACTGAACCCGCCATTACGCCAAACCGCTGTTAGCAGTAGGCCTTCTGTCCTCCGTCCTAGCAAACCATTATCGTTGTTCAGTTTCACTGTCATTGTCTTTGTCGTGCTGGGTTGTGCGGTTGCGTATTTTTTATTTTCAGAAGGGGAGGAGATTTTTTTTAATTCAATTTTGTCTGCGTGGGAAAGGTGGAAGCTCTTTTGCAAGCTTTGGTCTGTGCTTGGGCTTGTGCAGCTTGCAAATGTGCTTACACCTGTGCGTTGATTAATGTTCATGTCTTTGTCCTGCTCCGCTTTTTAGAATAAACTCGCTGCTGATTAAATAAGCACCTTCGGTAACAACTATATCGCCTTGTTTTAAACCTGATGTAATTTCAATCCAAAATTTATTTTCTGATCCTGTTTCTACCATGCGCTGCTCAAATGTGTTGTCATGCGCCAATACCCAAACGGTTTTCATTTTTTCCAAGAGCACTGCCGATTTAGGAACTGCTAAAACATTTGCAATTGATTTTTCGGGAATGACAGATACCAATGTTCCGGGAATAAGCTTACCTCCTGAATTGTTTACTCTGATTTTGAGTAGGTGTATTCTTTTTCCTTCTTCTACTATTGGGTTGCTATATACCAAAATACCTTTGTAAACTTCTTCGGGATTGCTTTCACTGAAAATCTGAAAGATTTTGCTTTCTGCAATGCCTGAGATTTCATTGGAATACAACTGTGCTTCAACCCAAACCTGATTGAGCGATGTGATTTTTATAAGCGAGCTCCCTTCATCCACATACATTCCCTCAGTGATGTTTACTTCGGTTACATAGCCAGATTCAGGTGAGTAAAAAGTTATCAACGGGCTTGTTTTGCCTGATGTCTCTATTTCGGAAATTTGTTTTTCGGTTAAGCCCCACAAAAACAATTTATTTTTTGCTGCGCTTACTAACTCGTTGGTGAGTTTGGTTGTGGTGCTTACTGTTTTTGATTTTTGAAGCAAAGAGAGATATTCCTTTTCATCAGCTTGCAGTTGCTCACTGTAAATGCTGTAAAGCGGACTTCCATTTTTAAGATATACACCAGTAGTTTTAATAAATAGTTTATCAATTCTTCCTTTTGCTCGGCTACTTATCATTTTTACTTGGTCTTCATCAATGGCAACAGTTCCAATAATACTTGATGCAGATGAAATGTTTCTTACTCTTACTGTATCAGTTTTAATACCTGCCAATTCTTGTTGGCGGTTATCAATGGTAATGAAATTGCCTTGCTGACCTGCATGTTTATTTTCCTTTTTCTCTACCTTGATTAAAGACATATTGCAAACGGGACAAGCACCGGGTGTGCTGCTCACAACGCTTGGGTGCATGGGGCATGTATAATAACTATCTGATGTTGCCTCATGATTTTCGTGTCCGTTTTTGCAGGCTGCAAGAATGAATATTGAAATCAGAATGGTTGAATAAATAAATTTTCTCATGTCAGTTTGCATTTAAAAATGTTTCGCTGTCGGTCATCAATCCTGCCTCTTTCGCAATTTCTTCATCGGGAGAAAGACCGCTTTTAATCGTTGTCATTCCGCTGCTGCTTGCTCCTGCAATTACTTTTCGCAACTGAAATATTCCTGTGCCGTTTCTGGTAGTATCTGTTTTTACCCACACATAAGCAGTTAATCCGGTTTTGTAAACTGCCGAAGAAGGAACTTGTAAATTCTTGCTGTCGCTTAATGCAAATTGTGCGGTAACAAGCGAATTTATTTTCAGAGAATTGTTTGAATTAGACAACACTATTCTAACTCTTGCAAAACGCTGGTTGGCTTCTTCAAAAGTTTGTTCAATCAGAGAAACTTTTCCTTTGAGTGTATTTGAAGGATTGTTTTCAGAAATTATTTCTACGGATTGGTTTTCGTGAATTTGATTTGCATTTTGATTTGAAACGGAGATTAAAGCCCAAACTTCTTGCAAATCATTTACGCTGAAAAGTGTTTGCCCTTCGTTTACATACATACCTTCACGAATTTGTGAAGCGGATGCAGCATAAGAACTTTCATTATTAGTGTTTTGCTTCATATTCATTGTGTTCATGGCAGAATTATTCTTTGTGCCAGAATTTTGCTGTTGTGATTGCTCTGAGAAAAATACATAACCGTTAGTAGGGCTGTAAACAGGAATAGTTAAAGCTACTGTTTCATTTTTTTCTAACTGCGTAATTTGATTGTCGGTAATTCCCAACAAACGAAGTTTTTCTCTTGATTTTTCTATTAAACTATTTTCGTTATTAGATTTCAGGATAAAGAGATGTTCTTCCTGAAATGTGCGTAAATCGGGGCTGTATATGTCCATGATCTTATCACCTTGCTTTACATATTGGTTACTGAATTTAACATAGAGTTTTTCAATTCTGCCACTGAAACGGGCTGCAACAGATTTGTTTCTGTTTGGGTCGGTAGTGATGTAACCTTGTGCTTTTATTATATCACCGTTGATGCCTGATTGCAATTTTACAGTAGCTTGTCTTGATAAAACTTGTTTGCTTGGAGATATGGCTTGAATAAGTTCTTCCTCGACCAACACCAATTTCATTTTACAAATTGGGCAGTTGCCGGGTTGGTCGCTGATTATTTCGGGGTGCATAGGACACGTGTAGACTGCACCGCTGTGTTGCTCATGGCTGATTTCCTGCTGATGATTTTCGTGTTTGTTTTTGCATGATGACAATACTGTAAATATCAACAGCAAAGCAAAGAAGCCGATGCTATTTAATTTCTTTCTCGTATTCATATTCTGCTTCTAATTTTAAGATGTTGAACAATTTGTCATACGCTTCCAGTTTTTTCATCAGCAACATTTCCCAAGCATCAAGCAATACAAAAAAATCGCCTGTGTTTTGTTTGTATGCAAGCAGGTTGGCTTGCAGGTTGTTTTCATAAGCGGGAATAATGTTATTTATGTAGCTCTGGTATTGTGCATTTTCGTAATTGAGCATAGCGAGTTTTTCAGACAACATTCTTTTTGCCATCAGTTCCATGCTTAGTTTCTCCTGTTCCATTGACTGGATTTGAAAACCCAATGACTTGTTTTCTGAATTATACATTTTAGAAGACCAAGGCACAATAGGAATAGTCATCATACCCATGACTGACCATTGATTGGGCATTCCAAACATTTGCATATGCTCTGCCCGAATACCGAAATCGGGACGGTTTCCAATTTTCATAACTTTCTGTTCTAACTTCATGGACTGAATGTAATTTGACATGGCAGTTATATCACTTCGATTTGAAACACTGCTTGTATCAGTAATATTGATTGAATAGTTGTGCGGTGCAATACTTGTGTCAACCTGAAAAGGCGTATTGACGTCACGTACCATAAGTATATTTAAGCCGATGTTGCTTTCTGCAATCATTTGGTCAAGCATCAGTAACATATTGCTCAGTTCGGCTAAACGAGCTTTGGCTTTGTAAATGGTTTGCAGTTGTGATTGGTTGTTGCTGAATTTTTCCTCGGATGTTGTGATGAGCAGTTGCAGTATTTCTTCACTCTCTTTTAATATGAATTGTTTTTTCTCGGTTACAAATCGGTTGTAATACAAAATTTTCGCTTCATGCCTCAATTCGTTTTTTGTCCATTCACTTTTGCTTTTTTCGATTTCAGCAAGTGAGTTGATGTAATTTTTCTTAGCATTCAGTTTGCTTTGGTTGGGTATCATTTGCTCAAATGAAAAAGCAATACCCGCCTGGTTCATGGGGTCGTTTTTTTCATTCAACATCATCAGGTTATATGGCCACCTCATAACTCCGGTTGAAAATGTTGGTGGCATCCATGCTTTTGCTCCTTCTGCTTTTGCTTGTATTGATTGAATATTGTATCGATATGCAATAATGGATGGATAATTGGTCTCTACCCGTTGCAGCAGATTTTCCAATGAGATATATGTCGTGTCCTGTGCACGAACAAGGCTCAGGAGAAACAGTAGTGTTATGAATAGTAATATCTTTTTCATTTTTTAAAAGTTTTTAAAATAAAATCAACCCGTTCTTCAGGCGGCAAAACAGGCACATGAACAATAGGGCAAGGGAAGGATTCATACACTTTTATTATCAGGTTATGAATTCGGATTTGTTCTGCTTCGTCTTCTAATCGGGCATAGTCATTAGTGAGCGGAAGGCGGTCTAGTATAAATACATGTTTGTAACAATATTTATTACACTGTTCTATTAACCTATCGTCATATTCCAATCCCAAGAACTGATAGTAAGCCATTGCATCGGGCAACGCGCGGTCTAAAAACACCATTTCGTTAACATCTAACGTTCCTTCTTCTTCAATCTGCATGTTCAGAACTCCTAACTGAAATTCTTTTTTGTTTTCTCTGATTTCCTCAACTGTGCGTCCTCTTATTTGTTGTGTGTCAATATAATGTCTTGCGTGTTCAATAGTGGTTTTGTAACCCCTTTGTGCAAGCAAGTTTACCACTGTCGTTTTTCCTGTGCAGGGTCCTCCGGTAATTACATTCCAATTTGTTATGATTTCTTTGTGTTTCATATCATCTATTTATTCTTATATGAAAATGTTTCGCATAAAGCCGAACATTCATCTATTACTTTTTGTATTCTATGCGGTTTCACTCCTATGCTCTGTAACAATGTGTGATTGTGGTGCATGGTTTTACACAGCACTATTTTTCTATCTAATAATTGTTGCTTCTCTTTTTGTGTAAGCGTAGTAAGGCAGGTTACAGGATGCAAGCCCGAACCGTCAATCCAATCTTTCAATCCATTATTTTTGGGATAATCCCAACCCACCAAATTCATATTCATGCACCTTCCGTATTGTGCTGCATCGTCTGAAAATCGGGTGTTGGTTACTACCCAGCCCTGATGAATTTTTTCGGCATGTCCATCTATTTGTTTCCATGATGCTTCCACATCTAAAAACCTAGACTGTATGTAAAGCGGAATTTTTACATCGCACACATAGTCTTGCCGGTTATGGAATTTACATTCAATCATAAAATGGTGTTCGTCCTTTTCGGCAATTACATCCACTTCATGATTTACACAATGTCCTTTTACTATTACTCCTACCTGTGTTTTGTAACCTTGATGTTTTAATAGTTCCGCCACGAATTGTTCAAAAGGAAAACCGGAAGGACCTAATTCCATAATGGCATGTTTTAGTTTATACCGTGCCGCCATCGGGCGCGATACATTTCTCAGTAAGCGAAACGCTGTTTTATAAATTTTGCGGGTGGACATTCCTTCAACCAACATTTCCATTACTTCTGCAACTACTTCATCGGCTTGTTCGGAATTAGCACCTGAGCGAAAAAGGGATTGCTTCAATTTACTCTTATTAAAGGGCACTTTAAGCCCGGATGCTTTGGTGATATTTATATTTTCTGTGTTATTCTTCATCGTGTATAATGTTTGTTCGTTTTAGAATTTGAATAACTAAGAGCGAAAGAGCAGCAGAAGCAATAACCAACAACCAGTCTTCTGCCTTGAGCAGTTGAATATTTAATGCTTCACGAGCCACTGGGATAAAGAATACGGACATTACAATTAGTCCACTTGACAACAGGGCATACCACACATATTTATTGCGAAACACTTCGGATTTAAAGAAAGATGTTTTAATCGAAGCCATGTTAAATACATGAAACATCTGGCAAAAAATAAGCGTGAAGAATAATATGTTGTTGCACAATTTTGGGTCAAAGTGTTCCCCAGTATGCATAACAAAGTGACTAAAGAAAACTGCTCCTAATGTGCAAACAGAAATGATTGCCGCATAAATCCACACAGCATACCATTGTTTTGTTTTTAAAAGCGGCTCGGAAGGATTACGGGGTTTGTGTTTCATCACAAAGGGATTGCCCTCGCTTACGCCCAATGCCAGTGCGGGTAACACATCCGTTACTAAATTGATGAACAAAATTTGCAGAGGAAACAGCTGAAAATGGAGATTGGATAAGGCAGCCAAAGACACCACAAACAATTCGCTCATGTTGCAGGAAAGCAGATAAATCACAAACTCCTGAATATTGCTAAAAATGACACGACCTTGTTTAATTGCGTGAACAATGGACGAAAACTTATCGTCTTTCAATACCATGTCGGAAACTTCCTGTGCCACTTGTGTTCCTCTCACACCCATTGCAATGCCGATGTCTGCCTTTTTTAAAGCCGGGGCATCATTTACGCCATCGCCTGTCATGCCCACAATATTCCCTTTCTCCTGTAATACGGTTACTAAATCCAATTTGTGAGTGGGCGTTACCCTGGCAAAAACGGATGTATTGAGCCAGTGTGTTTTTTCTTTTTCGCTCAATTGGGAAGCGGGTTTCATCTCTTTTCCCACCACAGGCGTATTGTTTTCAGAAATGCCTAACTGATTTGCTATGTAATTTGCGGTGGCAGGGTGGTCGCCTGTTATCATCACCACCTTAATGCCGGCATCCTTACATTCATGGATAGCATCAAGCACATCTTCGGCAGGCGGGTCCATCATTCCGTAAAGGCCGGCAAAGACCAAATCAGTGGTGAGTGAAATATCTTTTGATGGAGTTTCTTTATACGATCCGGCTATTACCCGTAAACCAGATGCAGCCAATTGTTCTGATTTTTCTTTCCAATGCTTCCTTGTCTCTTCATCAAGCGTTTGTATTTCAGAACCGATAAGAATGCGGTTGCACTGTTGAATAATTTCTTCCGCTGCACCTTTGGCATACACAACAAAGCGATTGTTGTCTTCATGTAGTGTAGCCATCATTTTCGTTTCTGATGAAAAAGGAACTTCATTTATTTTTGGAAAGTGCTGCCGTAATTGCTCAATATTCTTACCATTTTTGTGTGCATACTTTAATAAGCCCGTTTCAAGTGGGTCGCCAATTTCGATAATGTTGTTGCCAGTTATCTGTATGGAAGCAGTATTACACAAAACAGCGATTTGCTGCATGATATTTTTATTCTCTTCAGAAGTTCCATCAGCAGGAACTAAATCTGTAACCTCAATTTTGTTTTGAGTAAGTGTGCCTGTTTTATCGGTGCAGATAACTGTTGTTCCTCCTAAGGTTTCAACGGCAGCCAGCTTTTTTACAATTACTTTATGCTTTGCCATTTTCATCATTCCCTGTGCCAATGCCAACGTTGCTACAATAGGCAAGCCCTCTGGAATAGCGGCTACGGCAAGTGCGATAGCTGTTTCGAGCATTTCCACATAATCGCCATGTGTGAAAAGCCCGACAATAAAAATCAGCACCACCAAAACAACGGTGATGTAGATGAGTTTGCGACTGAAAACCTGTAACTTTTTTTCGAGCGGTGTGGCTGATTGCTCGGCACCTTGCACGAGATGAGCAATTTTTCCCAATTCGGTTTTCATTCCTGTTGCCGTTACCAATGCGGTTGTGTTTCCGTTAGTAACAAAGGTGCCTTTGTGCAGCATGTTGGTTCGGTCGGCAAGCGGCACATCTTCCGAAAGTTCGTTTGCGATTTTTTCAACGGGCATCGCTTCTCCTGTGAGCGATGCTTCATTCACCGAAAGCTGCGTTGCATTAATTATTCTTGCATCGGCAGTAATCATATCGCCTGCCTCTACAAATAATATATCGCCCGGAACGACTTCTTCGGATGAAATTTCCATGAGCATACCATCCCGAAAAACTTTTGCAGGAACGCTTGCCATCTTTTTAAGTGCATTCATAGAGCGTTGTGCCTGCATTTCCATCCAAAAACCAATTATGGCATTAATTAGAATTACGAGCAGAATTGCGGTTGCGTCTAAATACTCCTGAAACCAGAATGACATTGCGGCTGCAAAAAGCAACAGATACACCATGAGGTTGTTGAACTGTGAAAGAAGAATTTTCAACGGGTGTTTTCCCTTGTCAGATTGAATGGTGTTGCTGCCGTATTTTTCAATGCGGCTTTTTGCTTCGGATGTGCTTAACCCAAATTCGGTATTGCTTCTAAATGCAGCAATTAGTTCATTTACTGAAATGTTATATGTTTCTTTAATAATCATACTACTCATCTAAGTCGGTTAAATATTCCACTTTACCGTATTTCCTTACTTCCCGCTCTTTTACTAATTGATAGACAACAGGCAATACGATTAACACAAAAAGTGTAGAAGTAATCAATCCGAATACAAATGGAATGGTGATGGGTTTCATTACATCACTACCTACACCCGTTGCCAAAAGGATTGGCATTAAACCCAACATGTCAGCCATCACAGTCATCAGTTTTGGGCGAACACGCATTACTGCACCTGAAAAAACAGCCGTCTTTACATCATCCATTGAGAGTGCAGCACTTTTCCTTTCTTCTACTTTGTCGCGAATGGCTTCATTCAAATAAACAAGCATCAGCACACCTGTTTCTACTGCAATGCCGAAAAGAGCAATGAAACCAACTGCTACCGCCACCGAAAAATTAACCTCGAAAAAATACATGGAATAAACGCCACCAATTAATGCAATAGGAATACTGGAAAGCACAATGAGCATTTCCTTGACAGAATGAAAAGTGAAATACAACACAAAAGCGATGATGAGAAGGGTGATAGGAATGATGATTTTTAATCGTTTTTCTGCACGGACTTTATTTTCATATTGTCCGCTCCACTCAATGAAATAACCATTGGGTAGTTTTTTAAAATCAGCATCAATTCTTTTTTTGGCATCACTTACCACGCTTCCCATATCTCTTCCACGCACATTGAACAAAACCGTTCCCCGAAGCATGGCATTTTCTGAATTTATCATGGGTGGTCCTTCAGAAAATTCAATATCTGCAACTGCCGAAAGTGGAACAACGCCATAGTTAGCCGTTTGAATAGGAGTCCTTTTAATTTCCGCTATATCACTTCTGAAATCCTGTGCCAATCGCATCGACACGCTGAAACGTTGCCGACCTTCAACGGTTTGCGTCAGCGGCATTCCACCCAATGCCATTTCTATAATCATGTTTACTTCTTCAATGGAAAGATTATAGCGGGCAATTTCTTCACGATTGATTTTTATGTCGAGATATTTTCCTCCGGTTAATTGTTCTACATATAAGTCTGCAAGCCCTTCAATACCCTGTAATGATTTTTCAATTTGTCGGGCAATGTTGTAGATGGTATCTAATTCTTGTCCATAAATTTTTATACCGATATCTGTTCTCACTCCGGTTGAAAGCATGTTGATACGGTTGATTATGGGCTGTGTCCAACCGCTTGTAACACCCGGTATCTGCACCTTATCGTTTAACTCTGTGATGAGTTTTTCGGTAGTCATTCCTTTGCGCCATTCCGATTTTGGTTTCAGTAGAATAATACTTTCAATCATACTCATTGGTGCGTTGTCCGTAGCGGTATAAGCTCTTCCTGCTTTTCCCAATACGTTTTCCACTTCGGGAATCGTCATGATGAGTTTGTCCTGCACTTGCAAAATGCGCTTGGCTTCATTGTTGGATACATCGGGAAGCGTTACTGGCATAAACAACAATGAACCTTCATCCAACGGAGGCATAAACTCAGAACCCAAACGCAACACAAACGGAATGCTTCCTAAAACAATCAAGATGGAAATAGCAATAACTGTTTTTTTCCAACGCTGACAAATGCGTAATACAGGGCTATATATTTTTATAAAAAAGTTTGCAATAGGATTTCTGCTTTCCGGAACGAGTTTGCCCTTCATCAGTGAACGCAAGAGCATGGGCACGATAAATAAAGCAACAATGGCAGAACCAATCATTACAAATGTTTTTGTGAATACCAATGGAGAAAATAATTTCTTCTCTTGACCTTCTAAAAAGAGTATGGGTGCGAAAGAAATAAGCGTAACTAAAATGGAAAAGAAAACAGCCCTTCCAACGGTGCGCGATGAGCGTTCAATAATTTTAATGCGCTCTTCTTCGCTTAATTCTTTAGTATTTCCAATTCTTTGCTTTTCCATTATTCGTCTGTTTTTAAAACTGCCTTTACCAAGCCTTTGTAGGCATTTTCAGTCATTACAATTCCTGCATCTACCAAATCGCCAATTGCCAAGGCAATTCCTCCCAATGACATGATGTTGAGAGAAATGCCAAAAAGTTTTACCATAATAAATCCAATTAAAACCGATAAGGGAATAGTGATTATTGCAACGGTTGCACTACGCACATGAAATAGAAATAGCAACACAACAAGTGCTACTACAATAATTTCTTCAATCAATGCTTCTTTTAAAGTAGCAATAGCAGCTTCAATAAGATTGCTACGGTCGTAAGCGATTTTTATTTTTACTCCTGGTGGCAATCCTTTTTCTACATTGCCTAATCTATCTTTCACTCGGTCAATCACTTCTTTGGCGTTTTCACCATATCGGGCAACCACCACACCGCCTACTACTTCACCTTCTCCGTTTTCATCCACAATTCCTAAGCGGATGTCACTGCTCATTTGCACATCGGCAACATCTTTCAGTTTTATGGGAATATTTTTATTGGAGCCAACAGAAATTTCCTCTATATCCTGAATGTCTTTGATATAGCCCAAGCCCCTAATCATGTAGCCCATACGGTTCATTTCATAAATACTTCCTCCTACATCACGGTTGTTTGCTTTTAAGGCGTTTGCCACATCCATTGCAGAAACATTATAATAAATCAGTTTATTGGGATTGATACTGACCTGATACTGTTTTTGAAAACCACCGAAGGATGCTACTTCACTAACGCCTTCCACATTTTGCAAGGCAAATTTTACATACCAGTCCTGCACAGCTCGCAATTCTCCTAAATCATATCCATCACCCTGAAGGGTATACCAAAACACATGACCTACGCCTGTTCCATCGGGTCCCAATGAAGGCGTTACTCCCTGTGGTAATGCTTGTTGTGCAAAATTCAATCGCTCCAAAACACGAGTTCTTGCCCAATAAATTTCCGCATCGTCATCAAAAATGACGAAAATGAAACTCATGCCGAACATAGATGCGCCCCGAATGGCTTTTACATTTGGAATGCCTTGTAAATTCGAAATCAAAGGATAGGTAATTTGGTCTTCCATGATTTGCGGATTACGCCCCATCCATTCGGTGTAAACGATTACCTGATTTTCGGAAAGGTCTGGAATGGCATCAACGGGAGTGGTCATGACCGACCAAACGCCTCCCACCACAATAAGCAAAATGCCAATCCAAACAAAGAACCGATTATGCGTTGACCATGAAATGATTTTTTCTATCATGAGTTTCAATTATTAGAACGACTTAATGATTTGTGTGTGTGCTGTCGTGGTTATGTTGCTCATCCATTTCTTCAACTTTTTGCAAATCCATGTTGCACTTGGGGCATTGACCGGGTTTGTCATATTTTTTTTCTCCCTCACATTTCATAGGGCATTTGTATTGGGCAGTTGCGCTTTCCTCTATTGCCGATTTTTCTGTTTTGGTTTCAGAATTATTGCTTCCGCAAGAAGTGATAAACATTGTTGCTGTAAATAGTAATGCTGCTGTAATGATTTGTTTTTTCATGATAAATTGTTTTTAGTTTATGAAATTCTTCTTTTTAAAAGTTGTGCATTTATCGCAACCACAATTGTGCTTAAACTCATCAGCACTGCACCAATAGCCGGACTTAGCATGATGCCCCATTTATATAATACACCTGCTGCCAATGGAATAGCAAGAATGTTATAGCCCGCAGCCCACCATAAGTTTTGTATCATTTTGTTGTAGGTAGCTTTACCAAATAATATCAGGTTGGCAATGTCTTTTGGGTCGGAATTAACAAGTATAATGTCTGCTGTTTCTGCCGCTACATCTGTTCCCGAACCAACGGCAATACCAACATCTGCTTGTGCAAGAGCAGGGGCATCATTCACGCCATCGCCTGTCATGGCAACATATTCGCCTTTGGTTTGTAATTCTTTTACTTTTTCTAATTTGTCATGCGGTAATACATTGGCTAAATAACCGTCCATTTTCAAATCATCGCTCACCTTCTTTGCCACTTTTTCATTGTCGCCTGTGAGCAGTAGGTTTTTAATTCCTGCTTCTTTAAGAATTTGAATGGCTTCAAAAGAGCTTTCTCTTATTTGGTCAGAGAAGGTAAAATATCCGGCAACGTCTTTGTTTATTAAAATGTAAACAACCGTGCCTGTGAAATTATCGATTGTGTCTGTTATTTTGATGTTTTGTTCTTTCAAATAATTCGGACCTACTACCTTCATTTCTTTTCCTTCAATTATTCCTTCCAGTCCTTTACCAGGCAGGTAATTGAATTTTTCTGATTTTGGAATTTCGATTTTCAATTCCTTTACTTTTCTAAGTAAACCCGCAGCGATATAATGTTCAGAATGTTGCTCTATGCCTGATGCCAGACGGAGTAATTCTTTGTCATCATATTTTGTATTCAACACTTTTACTTCTTGCAATTCATGAGAACCTTTAGTTAGAGTTCCTGTTTTGTCAAAAATTATAGTTGTAATTAATCGAGCATTTTCAAAAGCGGTTCTGTTGCGAATGAGCAAACCTTTTTGTGCTGCGATTGAAGTTGAAATGGCTACCACTAAAGGCACTGCTAAACCCAAGGCATGAGGACAGGAAATAACCATTACCGTTACCATTCTTTCCAATGCAAACACAAATGGAAAACCTAACAGTAACCAAACAACAAGTGTAATGACACCACCGCCCAAGGCAACAAAAGTCAAAATCTTTGCGGCACGGTCAGCAAAGTTTTGTGTCTTGGATTTTATTTTTTGTGCATCCTCAACCAATTTTACCACTTTGTTCAGATAGCTGTCTTTACCTGTGCTTAGTACTTTTATTGTGAGTGAACCATTGCTGTTTATAGCTCCGCCAATTACTTTGCTATCCTTTTCTTTTTTTACGGGTTTGCTCTCGCCTGTGAGCATACTTTCGTCAACATAACTTTCGCCCTCTATTACAATTCCATCGACAGGAACTTTTTCACCTGGCTTCACCATCACCATATCTCCAATTTTCAATTCACTGACCGGCATATCGTGTATTTGTCCGTTGACCAAATGATGTGCAGTTGAAGGCATCATTTTTACAAGTAATTCCAATGAACGGGAAGCACCCATTACTGATTTCATTTCAAAATAATGACCAATAAGCATAATGTCTATCAGCGTTGCCATTTCCCAATAAAAGTCCATGCCCTGCAAACCAAACGTGATAGCAACACTGTATGCCCAAGCAACAGTAATAGCAACACCAATCAGTGTCATCATGCCAATGGCTTTGTCTTTTACTTCATTATACAGTCCTTTTAAAAAGGGATACCCACCATAAATGAAAATGAATGTGGAGAGAACAGCTAACACATATTTGTCGCCTGCAAAAGCAAATTCAAACCCCAGCCACTGCTGTATCATGTGCGACAGGGCAAGCACAGGAATGGATACAATCGAACAGATTATAAATCGCTTCCAAAAATCCGCAACATTGTGTCCTGCGTGTTTGTCGTGTCCGCTTTCACCATGTTCGTCATGGTGGTCGTGTGATTGTTGGTTTTCGGTATGGTGATGATGTGAATGTTCCATTTTTAAATTATTTACTAATGTGTTTATGAAGTTACTTTAAAAAACGGATGGTTTTCAAAGCAATTAATGATTGTGGTTAAGTTAAGGAACTCGTCTCTTGAACAGAGCGTGGAAGATTGGCTCTTTTGGTTTTGCCCGTGTGTCGGCTTGTGGGGAGGGGCAAAACCAAATGTGCCAATGCGGTGGGCCAAAATTGAATTAAAAAAAATGTGCGGTGGGGAAAATAAAAAATACAGAAGGGTTGGCAATGAGTGTCGGCTTGCTCGCTGTCCGTTTGTTATTTCGTTTGTATGTCTGTGTCCACCTGTCAAAATGGTTTGTTTTTGTTAATTCGTTTAATTTTTAGTCGTCTGTTTATGGTTGCACTGTCGTCTTTTAGGCTTACTGCTAACGTTTCGGGGCTTGGCGTAGTGGCGGATTTTTAGCACTGAAGCTGATTAGAATTACTACTGTTCAACCTTGCACGTCAGCTCAATAGAAATCCGTCAGCCGCCATTACGCCAAACCCTTGTTAGCGGTTCGTTCTTTTCTTTCGTTTAGCGTAAATATTCAATGTCAACTCCTCTGTCATACATATGCAAGACACATTTCTCAATATTTCCGTCATCATGAAAAATTGTCAACCCGTAGTCGGCAAAAGAAGCTCCCATTTGGTCTCGTCCATATCCTTTGAGTTGAATTTTCTCACTGTCAGCCCCAATCAACTTCATTTGTTTTGGTGCCATTTGAACAACAGCCTGTCCTCCGTCTGTATTGAACATTGTCACTGTATATCCTTCGTTACCACTTATGTTTGCTTCAACCTTTACGGCTCTTGGTGCTCCACCGTGAGGTCCTGAAACGTGTCTGCCGTTTTCATAACGTAAATGGTCGGAAGAATGAAATACAAAATCAAGTTCTAACTCTTCGCTTTCAGAATTGTCATTTTCCTGTGCAAGTTGTTCAAGCATTTTTAGAGCCATACCTGCTTGTGTGTTTCCAAGTTGCATTGCTTTCTTTAAATATGGTATTCCGTCTTTGGGTTTCCCCATTTGAGCATACGCCATTCCCTTTGCCATATATGGATTAGCGTATTGAGGGTCAATACGGATAGCTTCATCCAGATATTTAAACCCTTCTTCAAATCGTTTCAGTTGTGTTAGGAAGTTTCCTAAATTCCCTGATATAATTTTCTTGTGAATGAACAATATATTGTTGTTCCCTATTCCAATATGTGAAAGGTCTGCATCAGGCGAGTTGTCAAAAGCGACTTTCAACCATTTTACAGCATTCTCAAAGTCCTTTTTCCGAAAGTAAACCATACCTAAACGGTAAGCTGCAACAAAGTCTCCTGGATGCAGTTCTAATGTTTTAGAAAAGTCTTTTGCAGCTTCGGTGTCGTTGCCCATATCTTCATACGCAGTTCCTCGCATAGTGTAGAAGTTCTGGTTAGATGGTTGGGCATTAATGGCTTTTGTGAAGTCTGTTACTGCACCTGAATAGTTTTGTTGCTGATAATTTTCAAGCCCTCGTTGAGAAAATACCATTGCATCAGCATTGATTTCAACTTCCTTTCCCAAAATGTTCATTTTTTTGGGGATGCCTTTCTTTTTAAATAGGTCGTCAAACAGTCCCATATTTATTATTTTGATTTTTTGTCCGGCTTACTCTATTCGGTTTTCAGCGTCCCCGTTCGCACGGTCGTCCGTAGAATGACCGCTAACTCATTTATATGTATGATAAAAATACACAAATCTTCCATAGATGGGTTGGCTTGGTGTGGTTTTTTATCACAAATCATCAAACGGACTTTTGATGTTTTGTAAACTTTTAGTACTTACGTGTGTGTAAATTTCGGTGGTTTTACTACTATTATGCCCCAATAGTTCCTGAATATAACGCAAATCCGTTCCGCTTTCCAACAAGTGAGTAGCGTAGCTGTGTCGTAGCCAATGTAAACTTACAGGCTTTTTGATGTTGGCTTTTTGCAGGGCTTTTTTTAGTACGCTTTGCAGACTTTCGGCACTGTATTGTTCGTCTTTGTTTTGCCCTTCAAATAACCAAACGTTTGGTTTGTACGCTTTGTAATATTGTCGCAAAAGCTCTATTATTTTTTCCGAAATCGGGGCAATTCTATCCTTTTTTCCTTTGGCTTGTTTGATGAGCAAAATGCCTCGCCTGCTGTCAATATCAGACGGTTTCAGATTTAGCAACTCGCTTCTTCGCAGTCCGCAAGCATAAATCAAACTCAACATTGCTCTGTGTTTGATGTTGCCGTGTGCTTCTAAAATAGCTTTTATTTCTTCTTTGCTTAATACATTGGGTAAGGTTTTGGGTTTCTTCGGGCGGTGTATTTGTTCAATGTTTAGTTTTCTGTTTTGCACAGTTTGAAAAAACAGTTTTACGGCATTTACCATTTGATTTTGGTACGAAGCCGACAGTTTGTTTTTCAAAATATACTCGTTGTTGAAAATAATGATGTCGTTGTTTTCAATATTGTCTAACGCTTTTTCAGAAAAGAATTTTAGAAAAACCCGAATGGCATCAACGTAAGTTTTTATGGTACTTTCGCTGTATCGTTTGCTACGCAACCATTTTACAAAATTTTCTATTTGCTGTTCTGCTTCGGCTGACAACCTCTTTTCGAGTGGAAGTTTAAATTTTAGTCGGTATTCTTCTGTATCTGGTAAATGCCAAATTTTGAGCGTGTTGCTCCATTTTGCTCCGTCTAATTTTTTGAAACGTGCAATCAGTTCGGCTTTCTTTTCAAACGAAACAGCGATGCGTTTTTGCCCTCTGTGTGTAATTTGTTTTGCGGTGTACATAACAGCGGTAATTCATATTCCCAAAATTAAACAAAAAAATCAAGCCTTGATTTATGCCGTTTCGCTTTGCGGTGGCACGCCCAAAATAAAAACCCAATTATTCGGCAACTGAATGCCAAATGCTACCTCTGACTGCAACATTGGGAAGTTCTGTATAAGGTACCTTATACATTTGAAGTCTAAATTGATTAGAATATGGAAATAACGGTTTTAGACATTCAGATTTTGAAAGCATTGCACAAGGAAGTAAAGGAAGTTTCCAACCTGATTGAGGAAATGACTGCACCCTACAAAGCATTGCAACCGGCAACGAAATGGCTCGACCAACAGGAAGCCTGCCAACTGCTGAACATTAGCAAACGCACGTTACAGACGTACAGAGCAAAAGGTATTCTTGGGGCAACGCAAATCAATCGGAAAACCTATTTCAGATTGTCCGATGTAGAGTTACTTATGCAGGGAGAGCGACCATTAAAAAAGCAAAGGCAATGAAACAGATTGGAAATTCAAACGAAGATATGCTTGCCCTGCTCGAAGCTGTGGTAGGTATCAAAAACGAACTGCTATATATCAGGAAATATTTCCACCCTTTATTGAAAGGAGAAATCTACTTGTCAGGCGAACAGGTCTGCGAGATATTGTGTATCAGCAAGCGGACATTGCAACAGTAAAGAGATGACGGACTGATACCATTTATCAAACCCGAACGGAAAATCCTTTTCCGTGAAAGGGATATTTTGAGGGTGTTGGAAAATAACTATCAGCGTTAGCCGATTAAAGAGTGCTTTAGAACCTTATCCGTATCGGTCAATTAAAGAAACAGCCCACTGCTTAAAGCGTTGGTCTGTGTTGTTTTGGAGAGTTATTTCACCATTAAAAAAACGTTTATTACAGGCTGTGCTTTTATTCAATTGGAATATATAAATCGACGATACATTTTTTTCCTGGATGTTCGTTGAAATTATTCTTAATGATTTCAAACGGTTTTAATTCTCTTGGTTTGTATCCATTTTCGTTCATCCATATAAACATAGATGACCACGATTTTTCAAATTCGTGAAGGTTACTTTCAAAACTTCCAACAATACAATTATTAGGTTCAAATTCTTTGTATTGAATATCGAATTCGATTTTTACAACTTCATTTACAGGAATTCCGATTTCCATTCGTACTTTATCTGGCGAAGTAATCTTGAAACTGTCATTGTATATACGGATAATTTCAATTTTCTCTTCGTTTAATAAATTTTTCTTTGTTGTCCAATCAATGATTTTGTGAAACGCATTCTCCAAACCCTGAACACCAATGTGGTTCACATAAGCCAATTTAATCGGTTTAATGTCTTTGACAATTACATTTGCTTTCATACTTATCCAATTTTTTAAGTTATTGATATGGCAAATGTATTCTTCAAATTTCTCAAACTTTTGTCCATTCTTGCTTTTTATGATTTTGTCATATTGAGATGAACTCAATTTTCTGAATTGATTTGGGTTGATTTCGTATAATTTTTTGAATGTCTTGGTTAATGCAGAATTGTTTGAGAAACCAAAAGAATAGGAAAGTTCTGCTATTGTTTTCGATTTATCACGAATTAAAATCGAAGCAATTTTTTCTATGCGTTTTCTTGTAATGTATTCATTCAGTGTTTCTGTTGTATAAGCTCGAAAAAGCCTGTGAAAATGAAATGCAGAATGATTCCCAATACTTGCAATTTTACTAAGTGTCAAATTTTCATCTAAATTTTGGTCAATATAATTTAAGACTTTGTTTAGTTTATTTAAATGGAAGTCATTCATTTAGCTCTATTAAGTGCATAATGCAGATTGGCGAAAATAAAAGTACAAAAAAGCCAATGCAAAAAACTGCATTGACTTTCTTTAATCGCTGTATTGGTTTTAGAGCTGAGCCACAAAAGACTGCTCCAAACCTTTAAATCTGTGCGATACCTTTTGCATATCCTTTCCAACTTTCTCGTTAAGTATTTTGGCGTAAATCTGCGTGGTGGCTATATTCTTATGCCCTAACATTTTGCTTAAACTTTCGAGCGGAACACCCTCGCTTAAAAACAGCGTAGCAAAGGTATGCCGTGCCAAATGAAAGGTTACTTTCTTTTCTTGCAGGCAGTCGATTTGTTGGGATATTCGTTTCAAACTATCATTACAAACTGTATTTGATGGTACAAGGAAAGACCTTTCCGTCCTTTGATAACCCTGCATATTTCTCGATAATCATTTTCGGTATATCCAAGAGCATCACATTTGAAGATGTAGCCGTTTTTTTCCTGCGTACAATAATCCACTGGTTGCCGTCAAAGAAATCTTGAAGATTGCTGTTCCTAAGCCCTTTCATATCCGAATAAGACAATCCCGTAAAGCAACTGAAAACAAACAAATCCTTAACCAATTCATCTTTCTTCTTCTCGCAGTTGAACGCTAAAAGCTGTTCCAACTCGTTCCGCAACAGATAGCCCCTGTCTTTGTCTTTTTTGGTATTCTTGTACTCGCTGAACGGATTAAAAGCAAGATGCTTTCTGCTCATTGCCAATCGGCAAAGCGTGGTAAAACCAATCATATACAGCCAAATGGTGTTGTGGGTTAAACGCTGGTCATCACGCAGGTAATAATCAAAGTCCTGCACAAAATCAGAGGTAAGGTCGTTGAATGATAAATCAGAGTAACCGTATTTTGTAAATGCAAAATTTCGTAAGTGTTTCAAAAGTGTTTTGTACTTACTGCGTGTGCTATTGACCCGAAGTCCATTATTGACCTTTTTCTCATAGTCGGACAGGAACTGTTCGTAGAATTTGAAAAAGGTCAGTTCTCTGCTTTCCATTCCAGGAAAAGCGTTTTTTAGTTTAACACTGTTTACCGCTCCCTCGTTCTTTAAGATTTTGGAAGAGCACTCCTTGATACCCAAACGGATTTTGTCGAGTTTGCCGTTTACCTCCTGGGCTTCTCGGCTCTTGCCTAAAACCCTGCCGTACTTCAAATCCCAATTTGTTGCGGAAATATCCAGCTTGGTGCTGAATGCAGACTATTTGCCGTTTACGGTAATCCTGCACATAACCGTAACTTTTCCGTTTTTCTTCGGGGCATTCTTTTTAAGGTAGAAAAGAACCTTAAATGTTGATTTTTTGTCGTTTCCATACTCACAATTCTTAATGATAAAATTAAACTTATGTGAGCTACGGAACAATATGAAAAACTACGTAAACCTATGAAATACAGTCTATTTAAATGATTATTTTCAGTATTCAAAAGTAACGTTTTACTAACCTTACTTTTGCCCAACCTCGCTTTTTATTGCTTTTTACCTCATTACCCAAAAATCATAAAACAGCTGTAAAGCCCTTATTTACAACAATTTCACCTGTTATTAATCTTTGATGTATTTTTACTGAAAATTTATTTTACAGATTCTGCAAAAAAGAATACACCAGTTTAAAGAGATTTTCGTACTGGTTCATGGGCAGGTTTGCGGCGGTATCATTTACATCGTGATAGGCCGTTACACCACCTTCGGCATACATAAAGAAAGCCGGCACCCCTTTTTCGCTAAACCAGTAATGGTCGCTGTTGGCTGCCTTACCCCGCTTTTTTACGGCTGCAAGCCAGCCATTGCGGGTATTAAGCTCTTCCAGGCGGGCAAACAGGGCAGGATATTCGGTAGCATTTACAATGGTAACACCTTTATCGCCACCACCGGCCAGGTCGATGTTATACACCATTTTTATATTTTTCAGCGGCAGGGGCGGGTGTCCGGTAAAATAGCGCGAACCTACCAGTCCGGCCTCTTCGCCGGCAAAAGCCACAAATACCATAGAATAACGCGGTACAGGCCCGGAGGCAAAACTACGGGCCAGGTCGAGCATAAGGGCTGTTCCGCTGGCATTATCGTTAGCTCCCGGGAAAATGGTATGCTGCCCCATACGTCCCAGGTGGTCGTAATGTGCTGTAACGAATATAAAGCTATCGGCAATACTGCCTTTTACCATACCCACCACATTATGCGAACGATAATCCGGCCGGGCCTTCTGTTCCACTTCCCAGGAAAAACTGCGGGGGTTTCCATACTTCTGAAGCACCTCTGCATTCAGCTCTATCAGCACATTGGGAGCTGCTTCTGCTCCTACACTCCAGGTAAGTTTTGCGTGTTCTACACTCACAAATACGGCTGCTTCACGGCTTAGCGGAGTCAGCGTTTTCCAGAAAAGTGCAAGACTGTCTTTATTTTTTGTGGTACCCGGATCAGCTATCAGTACTTTCCCCCGGGATTTGGAGGCTTTTAGTCTCTGCAGATTACTCCAGTGTACCCATACTACATTATTTGCCGATCCTTTTCCGCCACCGCTTTGGGGATTGAGCAGGTAATCGGTACCGGGTTTTAGTTCAATGCCGTTGTATACAAGGCTTAGCTTACCGGGGAATGTATTTACCGGGTTGGGAAAAGCCTGCATATACCCATGCAGGGATGGCAGCGGCTGCAGGCCTATACGTTTAAACTCAGCCTGGAGGTACTGTGCCGCTTTTGCATCGCCCTGGTTTACGTAACCACGCCCGTGCAAACTGTCAGAAGCCAGTATCTGTATCTGCGTAAGTGCATAGTTACGGTCCTGGGCCTGTACTGCCAGGAGCTGCAGCGCCAGCAACAGAGCGGCAAGTACTTTTTTCATCGTTACAGGAATTTACGGGTAAGCAGGTCTGCAAAGCGTTTTACGGTCTTCGAATTTTCGTCCCACTCAAAATGCTGTTTCATACTTTCGAACAGATCGCGGGCTTCCAGGGCATTACTGCAGTTATTAAAACGATCGAGCGCCTGGTTGTAATGGTTTATTTCGCCCTGAAACAGTTCGTTCATATACAAAAATTTATCGGCAATCGGTATCGCTTTGCGCAGGTCGGTAATGCCCTGCATACGCAGCTTATCTGCCAGGGTAAGGGGAGCTTCTTCGTCCTGCTTCAGTGCCGGTGCCGGTGTGGATACGGGCTTTACAGGCGGTTGTACCTGCTGTTGCTGGGGTACTTCCGGCTGGGGCTGTACCTGGGGCGACTGAGCCTGGGCGGGTTTTTCCTCCGGCTGCACTTTAGGCTGCGGCACCTGGGCCGGCTGGGGGGTGGCAAAAGGGTTTACGCGCGGTTCGCCCTGGGCCGAAAGAGCCTGTTGTACCAGCCTTACAATAGAATCAGCATCGGCCTCACTAATGGCCGGTGTTGTTTTAATATCCTCCGGCTGTGGCGTTTCAGTTGTTTTAGCCTCTGGCTTTATTTCCGCTTGTGGCTCCGGTTTTATTTCGGGCTGTGGCTGCGGCTCTGGTACTGCCACGGCTGGTTTTGGCTCCGGCTGCGGAACCGGCTGCACCTGCTGCTCGGGATAAGGAAGTATATCCTGCTGCTCGGCATGCAGCGTAAACTCGAGCTGCACATATTTTTTATACAAGGTAAGCACTTCCTGCTGAAGTAATTCTGCAAAACCTTCGGGAATATCCGCCCCGTAACCCATCATTTTCTGGTGACGCGCATTGATCTTTTTCAGGAGCAGATCAATTTCCAGACTCAGAGCCCTTTTATCCATTTTCAATCCTATTTTATATACACCGGTTTATAATAAAACGATCAAAACAAGCTAAAATTATTTACTTTGTGTCCCACTGCCGTGGTAATCTATTAACAGTTCGTTTTTAAAAGATGGTATTTGAACACAGGTCTCAGTTTTCGTCACGTCGCGGCTGCATCGAAGTTATTTGCGGCAGCATGTTTTCCGGCAAGACCGAGGAACTTATCCGTCGTTTAAAAAGGGCGCGGTTTGCCCGGCAGAAGGTAGAAATTTTTAAGCCGGCCATTGATATACGTTACGACGATACCGAAGTAGTTTCCCATGATAAAAATGCCATACGGTCTACCCCTGTCGAAAGTTCGCACAATATACTGTTGCTGGCTTCTGATGTGGATGTGATAGGCATTGACGAGGCCCAGTTCTTCGATGCCGGTCTGCCTGAAGTTTGCTCCCGCCTGGCCGATATGGGCATACGGGTAATTGCAGCCGGACTGGATATGGACTACCTGGGCCGGCCTTTCGGGCCCATGCCACAGCTTATGGCCATTGCCGAGTTTGTAACCAAGGTACATGCCGTGTGTGTTGACTGTGGTTTCCAGGCCAATAACTCCTACCGTTTTGCTCCCGGCGACCACCTGGTGGTATTAGGCGAAGTAGACAAATACGTGCCGCTCTGCCGCGAATGTTTCAACGATAAAATGCGCCTGAATGAAAATACGCCTGAATGAACTGGCCCGTATACTGGGCTCGGATGCATATAGCGACAATAATTCGCTGCGCGAACTGCAGGCCGAGTTCGACAGCCGGCGCATAGCCGAAGGCAGCGGGGTACTCTTTTTTGCACTGGGCGAAAAAGGACTGCAAGCCTGCAAAGATGCTTACAGCAAGGGGTGCCGGCATTTTGTAACCGATCGTATGCCGGCAGAAACACATGCCGATGCCTTTTACTTTGTAACACCCGATCCGCTTACGGCTCTGCAAAACCTGGCCGCCGCACACCGCAGCCGCTTCCAGGTACCGGTAACCGCTATTACCGGAAGCAACGGTAAAACCATTGTAAAAGAATGGCTGGGGCAGATACTGAGTCGTACCCGCCGCGTAACACAAAACCCGGGCAGCTATAATTCGCAGATAGGTGTACCCGTTTCGGTGCTGAACATGAACGAAGATACCCAAACCGGTATTTTCGAGGCCGGTATATCTAAACCCGGCGAAATGCAACGGCTCGAACGCATTATACAACCCCAGACCGGCATACTTACCTTTATCGGCGATGCCCATGCCGAGAATTTTGCTTCGGAAAATGCCAAGTTTCTCGAAAAAACCGAACTCTTCAGGCACTGCCACACCATTATAGCCGAACAGGAAGGGCCTTACACCTCCCGCCTGTATACACTTTTTCCGGAGGCTGAAATATGCTGCGTATCGGTACAGGATACCGCTGCACCCATATACATAAAGGCCGCGGGCGACAAACAGGTAAGCGTATACCGCAACGGCAGCCTCCTGCTAAGCTGTGCCTTTTTCCGTACAGACCGCACCTCGCTTCTGAACCTGGGCCTGGCTATAGCCGCCGCCCTGCATTACGGCACAGGTGCCGATGTACTCAGCACCGTTATTCCACAGCTGTTCCCGCCCGAAGGACGTTTGCGCATACAGAACGGCATTAACGGCTGTATGCTGCTCAACGACACCTACAGCGCCGATTTCCAGTCGCTCAAAATTGCTATGGAAGAACTGCACCGTCTGCCGGCACAGTTAAAGCGTACCCTGGTACTTTCCGATTTTGCCGGCAATATTCCCGGCGAAAAACTATACAGCAATATAGCCCGGCTGGCCAACGATTACCAGTTCGGGAAAGTAATACTTATCGGCAGGGAAATTTCGCGTTATGCCACGCTTTTTAACGGGTACTCCACCTCTTTTGCACATACCGGCGACCTGCTGAGCGAGCTGAATCCTGCTTCGTTCTCGCAGGAAGCCATACTTATAAAGGGAGCCCGCAGTTTCGGACTGGAACGGGTGGCAGCCCTGCTCGAAGAAAAAAACCACGAATGTGTACTGGAAATTAATCTCGATGCCGTTACACATAACTTTAAGCATTACCGCCACCTGGCCGGCGATGCCCGCCTGATGGTAATGGTAAAAGCCTTTTCGTATGGGGCAGGCGCGGTTGAAATGGCCCGGCACCTCCAATACCTGGGTGCCGACTACCTGGCCGTTGCCTATGCCGACGAAGGCGTACAGCTTCGCCAGGGAGGTATTCAGCTGCCCATAATGGTAATGAGTCCGGAAATACCTTCGGTAAGCGCCCTGGTAAACTACCGGCTGGAGCCCGAGATATACAGTTTCCGCTCTCTGCAGTTCCTGATACAGGGTTTGCAGGAACTGGGCATACAGCAAAAAGCCGGAGTACATATAAAAATAGATACCGGCATGCACCGCCTGGGCTTTATGCCCGGCGAATGCGAAGAACTGGCAAAGCTGCTTGCAGCTGCACCGCAGATAGAAGTACGCAGTATTTTTACACACCTGGCTGCCGCCGACGATCCGGAAATGGATACGTTTACCCGCGAGCAGCTCGGTCGTTTTTACCACTCAGCCAACCTGCTGAGCCAAAAGCTGAACATAAAACCGCTGTTGCATATGCAAAATACCGCCGGACTGGAACGTGTGCATCCGCAAGCTATGGATATGGCCCGCCTGGGCATAGGTTTATACGGCATTGCGGCCGATCCTGCACAGCAACCGCACCTGCGCAGTGCACTCAGTTTCAAAACCCGTATTGCTGCCATACGCAGCATAGAAGCACCCGAAACCGTAGGTTACGGACGGCGAGGGAAAATAAAAGGTAAGGCCCGCATCGCTACCATATCGGTAGGTTATGCCGACGGGTTTCCGCGTAAACTGGGACTGGGTAATTACCAGGTGAAAATAGGCGATTATCTGTGCAAAACTCTGGGGTCCATCTGCATGGATATGTGCATGATAGATGTAACAGACATTCCCTGCAGCGAAGGCGACGAAGTAGTGCTCTTCGGCGAAAATCCTACTATACATCAAATGGCTGCTGCAATGGATACCATTCCCTACGAAGTACTGACTTCCATAGGGCAGCGCGTAAAAAGAGTATACGTGCGCGAATAGGTATTGCAGGTTGTAAATAAAAGTATATCTTTGAATTACAACATCCGTCCATAACCCGTACCTGCCATGAAAAAACTCTTATTCCTGCTGCTGTTTCCCGCAGGCATACTCATTATAAAGCCTGCCGGTGTGGTAAACAGCGAAAAACAGCCCTCCAAAAGCGGCGACAGTGTATATGTGTGCATGAGCGGCAGTGCCTATGCCTATCACAGCGGTTACTGCCAGGGGCTTAAACGCTGTACACACACCGTAAAAAAACTGAAGAAGCAGGATGCCACAGACCAGGGCTTTAGTAAAGCCTGCGGATTCTGCTACCGTTAAAAGCTGCATCCGGCATCTTTTATACATCATTCCAAATACACATATACTCTATGAAATTATAGTTCCCGTTCCGTTTACACCTTTACGCCTATGCACACAAAAATACTCTCCCTGCTTTTGTGTACCGGTACGCTCTGCTGTTCCTGCAAACAGGAGTACGACCTGGTAGACACCACCGATATTAATGCGCTGGCACTGGAGCGCAGCGATATCGGCAATCCTGAACAGCTGATTATGCTGTTTTATACCTCCCACGAAAGCACCGCCGGCGGCCCCCTGAACATACATGCCGAAAACTACGGACACGGCGAATACCGTATTGAACTTATACATGAAGCACCCAGAGGAAAAAACTACGCCGCCATACGTTATGTACTGCATGCACAGCAGCGCAGCCACACCTGGTTTGTAAGCGAAATACAACGCAGCTGCAAATGCCCCAGGGCAAGGCACCCACAACACTGGCAACCCTGCCGTTGCGGATAATTCCCCTGCATGTACCGGGTTTTTCCTCTTGTACACCTTTAAAGCAGCCTCTACCTTTGTATACTTAATTAAAAGGTTATGGCACTTATTGGTATTCACTACGTACTTATCCCTCCGTATACAACACCTTTTACTACCGAAGTACGCGTTTGCTGAAACGGTTGTATTCCGGTTTTTTTAGTATTGCTGTCCTGTATTTTTTGTTTTACAGGAAATAAATATATTTGGGATACCAATAACAATACAACACTTTTATAACCCATGCTCTGCAACACCTGACCTCAATCATTACCGGGCTGCCCGGACTCCGTACCTGCTTTTTAATATTATCCCGTTAACACAAAATACACATCGTTATTTATGGACCTTAAAGACACCCTGCGCCAGCTGAGCGAGCGCGTTCTGAAACTGAAAGATCAGATACTGTATATATTTCAGCATCCCGACGATCTTTTTGCCTTTGGCGACCGCCTTTCGGCTGTGATCGCAGGCTACGACAATGCAGGAGTAAACGCATAGTTCCGGGGGGAATATCCACGGCAGCCTCCTGCAAAACGGATCAAACTCCCGGGCGGAGTGCTGCCGTTTTTTCCATCTACCTGTAGCCTCCGATCCAACGGAAGTTATTACCTTAGAGTCTCTATTCCAATTTTCTCTGCCATGTCTAAAAAAACACTTATTCTGTCACTCATCCGCGACGACCTTATTCATCTTAAGCTGGTGCTGGGCCTGAATAACATGGGCTTTAACGCCGATGGGTATACACAGCACCTGAACGAAATTATTTTTAAACTGATGGGGTTCCGGGAAAAAGAACAGACCGAAGAACTGCTCTGCTTTTACCTTGATCTTGCTTCTGCCGTGCAGTTTATAAATGTGCAGGATTCGCACAACAACCTTGCACCCCTGGTACAGGATATTTACAATAAACTGTACCGCTACCGGCGCAGGGAAAACGATACTGCCACGGGGGTGCTGAGTGCTTAAACCTGCTTAACAGAACGGGTATTTCCGGCATTGTTACATACGATGCCCGGGCTATTTTTGCATATTCATCAAAATAAATATAAAAAACTGATAATAAAAAGAATAAAACAACAAAAAACACAGAAATAGCATCCTTTTTTGGGCGTTTGACGTTTTATTTTAAATTTGTGTTTCTACACAATTATTTATCTACCTAAATCAACGCGACCATGGGAAAATTTGTTATGAGCAGGCGCACAGACGGCGAATTTCAGTTTCATTTAAAGGCCGGCAACGGGCAGGTTATTCTTTCAAGCGAAGGATATACGTCTCGTTCCGGCTGCGAAAACGGCATTGAATCGGTGCGGAGAAACGCCCCGGACAATTCGATGTACGAACGTCTTGAAGCGGTTGACGGACGTCCGTATTTCAACCTTAAAGCGCCCAACGGTCAGGTAATCGGTACCAGCCAGATGTATGGCAGCCGCGAGGCCCGCGACAATGGCATCGAATCGGTAAAGCTTAATGCTCCCGAAGCAGGTACCGAAGATCTTACCTGAACTATTTCCCTGTGGTATCACACCTCACCTGAACAAAAAAATGCCGGAAGATATCCTCTTCCGGCATTTTACGTTTATAGCATCAGGATGCTACTGGAATATGGTAATATGCTGTTCGTGCTTTTCCTGTTTTCCGCTGCAGTCGGTATAGAATATAGTGGCAAAATATACCCCTTCTTCTATAGAGCCTGGTGCCCAGTTAATGAGTACATCGTTGGTCTGGTAAAGTTTAATTCCCCAGCGGTTGTATATGGTACATTCGAAAGAGGTGCACTCTTTAAAAATATCGGTTGTATAAATATCGTTCATGCTGTCGCCATCGGGCGTAAATACATTGGGTACCTTTCCTATTTCCACATCCTGCGCCACCTCTACATTCAGCGTATCGCTGTTTACGCAACCGTTTGTATCGGTACCTATAACCACAAAGGTTCCGGATACCGGCTGAAATTCCACACCGTTCTCCACATCGTTGCTCCATACATAATCGAAGGCTCCGCTCGCAGTGAATGCAGCTTTGGCATTACCGCATATGTACAGGTCATCTCCCGCATCCACATTGGGGAGTGCATTTACTGTAACCACAGAGCTGGCACTGTCCTGGCAGCCGCTGAGTGTGGTAACCACCAGCTCTACATTATATTGCCCGGCATTGGCATAGGTATGCGCAGGATTTTGTTCCGTGCTGCTGTTGCTGTCGCCAAAATCCCACTGGTAGCTAAGCGGCCCGTCGTTCGACGTGGACGAAGAGCTGAAACTGGTTGTAGCTCCTATACATTCTTCGCTGGCCGAATAACCCGCCGTTACAGATACATTATTAGTAAGATCAATTGATGCTACCACACAGGAGCCGCTGGTATCGGTATATACAACATTGTAAAGACCCGGACCATAACCGGCACCGCTTACATCGAAATTCTGAGCAGTTTCGCCGTTAATGGCTACCCCCTGGTAATACCATTGCCATCCGCCGGGCTCGGTCTGGCTGCTGGCCAGCAGGGCCATATCTTTACCGCAGAAACTTCCGGTGTCGCTTATTGCTGTAAACAGGCTCGACTCATTCAGTACCAGGTCGTCGAACACAAAATAAGGATAACAACCTACGCCAAAGGCTGCATCATAGCCGGCAGGAATATCCGAAGAACAGGGCCCGCCCAGCATAATTACATCAATATTTACAGGAGGTGTAAACGAAATGGTAACCGTTGACCAGGATGTGGCAGGCACATACGTTACACGGCCCAGCTCCATCCAGCTGGAATTTGCCGAGGTAGGGCAATCGGTAGTAGCTACCGGCATCTGGGCGCAGCTGGCATTACCGTATATTACCAGGTCGATGGTGGTATTTCCCAGCACATCGTTATTACAGCCGCCGCCATTACCATTCGTAGAGAACGCTGCCGTCTGGAAAGATATCTGGTAAGGCGTACCCGCCATCATAGGTGCCGAAAGGCAGGCTCCTACATATTCAATATAACCGCTCATAATGTGGCAGCCCACATACCCTACCCCGTCGGGAGGAGGCACCAGCCCCAGCGTTATAGCTGGTGTCCAGTTGTACGAAGGATGGTTAAAATAATCGGATGTGGCCGATGTAGCCTGTATCCAGCCCGTAGCCGCATTTATCTGCGAATACCCGGTGGGCAGGAAGTTATATGCCTCGAAAGAAGCATTGGGAATGAGGGAAGACACAGACACTCCCGCATTGTTGCAGACACAATCCGTAGAATCGTTCAGGTCAATAAGTCCGTCACCGTCGTCATCCAGTCCGTTATTGCATATCTCCGTCTGGGCAAAAGCACCTGCCGATAGTAATGCAAAGCACAGCAGTACTAAATATTTCATAGGTAGTAGCTTGGTTGTTGAATTAGTTATCTTATTGTTTAGTCATGGTAATATTACTAAAAAAAAAGCAAAAAAGTTAACAGGTGTTAATTTTTTAGACGAAAACAGGTATGCACTGCAGAGCACCTGATAAACATATACTGATTATCAAATCGTTAAATTTACCCATGCGTTTAAACTATTTCGGGCCTGCGGGTATAAAAAAGCATACTATTTCTGCCTGCTGCATAAAAACCCAAGCTAAAATTTATACTTTTGAATGTGAAGCTCTTTCCAAACATAATATGGTGTTTACTGTTACCCGTATGCATGGCACTACAGGCCTGCGACCCTGCAAAAAAGGATAAGGAAGCAGCTATGCAGAAGCAGCAGGAGTTTACAGCCGCAGCAAACGGCAGCTGGGTATTTGCCACTATGGTATACAAGCTATGCAGCAGCTGCCCCGAACAAAATGCCAAACAAGACCTGAGTACTGTTCGTATATACATCGAATACCCCTCCGTAAAATTCATCGATCAGGCTGCGCCCAATGCTCCCGAAGAACTGCTGAACGAAGGCACCCTTACATACACATACCGCTCAATACCCCTTACAGCTTACGAAGACGAAAATAACACCAGCCTTGTATACCGGCATTGCCTTCATTTTAGCCTCAGCAAGCCCTATTTTAAGAATCACCCTCTGCCGCAGTACTGGATATTCGAAAGCGTAAGTGCCGAAATGCTTAAGGCCAGCGAGGAACAACTGCCCTACTCTGCCATTGTGCTGCTTAAACCCTGAAAAGAGTATAAGCAACATCGCTATTTAGGTATCGAAAATACAACAGTTTGCTTCCTCTTCTTTACATTTTTATATTTGCACATCGCTCTTTTATACTACGACAAACAAAGGTTCCCGCTGTGTGCGGGATTAAAAGGGAATCGCGTGTAAATCGCGGACTGTCCCGCAACTGTAAGTACCCTGCGTTTTTTACCAGGTGCCACTGTTTTGCTGTAAGCGGGATGGGAAGGCGGTAAAAAGGTACAAGTCAGGAGACCTGCCTTTGTTGCAGAAACTGCGCTTCCGGGGATTGAAGCAAAGGTTATACGTATTGCTGCGGATTCGTTTCTGCAGGGTATCGCCATTACTTCCCATGCCTGGTCTGCTGCCTGCCTTTGTATGAGCATTTTTACGATAACGTATGCAGAATAAAAACTACGACGAACGACAAACCCGTAAAAGCGGACGCATTATGAGCCTGGATATATTTCTGATGTCGCTCAACTGGGAACAATACCAGAGCCTGCCCCCGGCAGATGAAATACCAGAACGCCATCATCCGCTGCTGTGCTGGGATATTGCCTCAGCCGCTCATGCAAACACAGCAGAATACTGCCCCGACGAGCTGCTGCATATAGCTGTTACATATGGCTGGCAGGAACAGCTAAAACACATTTTAAATGCCTCTTACCAGGCACTGGTACTTACCTGTGCAGAACGTATTATACGCTACACCGACAAAGGGTTTGAACATATGACGGGCTACAGCTCTGCTTTTGCCCTGGGACGTAAGCCTACATTCCTGCAGGGAGCCAATACCAGCAACGAAACATTGAATTATATACGGACACAGCTTAGTGCAGGTGTGCCCTGCTCGGCCAGCCTTACCAATTACCGCAAAGACGGCAGTGCTTATGAGTGCCGTATAGAGGTATTCCCGCTGCTCAGCAATAAACGCATCACCCATTTTATAGCACTCGAAAACGAAATAATATGACTGTAGAAGAAAAGATACGACAAGCCGAAACACGTATATTCAAAGCTGTTTTTCCCAATACCACCAATCATTACGATACGCTTTTCGGTGGCACAGCCATGCAGCTGATGGACGAAGCCGCCTTTATTACAGCTACCCGCTTCTGCCGGCAACGTATGGTTACGGTAAGCAGCGACCGTATCGACTTTAAAAAGCCCATACCCGGCGGCACTATTGTTGAACTGGTTGGCCGCGTAAGCTACCTGGGTAATACCAGCCTTAAGATACGTGTAGACATTTATATAGAACAGATGTACTCCGAAGAGCGTGAAAAAGCGGTAAGCGGCGAGTTTACCTTTGTAGCGATCGACGAAAACAAACAACCGGTACAAATACAGCGCTGAAATTTAAAAGGCATGGCTTTGTTTTCTCATATACAAACGCTTACTTTGAAAAAACAAATGTGCTTTTATGAAAAAACAACTGTTTGCTGTTTTTGGCTTTACCCTTATATTAAGTACTGCAGCGGCGCAACAGCGGCTGTTATACCATAAGATACGCTGGGATGTTCCCCCTGCTTCGCAACAGGCCTTTGCGGCAAAATACGGGCTTGACCATTACAGCAGCGGAAAAAACGGACTTACGGCAGAACTGAACGAAGAGGAAATAGCACAGATACGGAACGACGGATATAAGGGCACAATCGTGCAGGAAGACATGGAAAGCTTTTATGCCGAACGCCTGGCCCGTAAAAGTGGCAGCGAACGTGCCGGCGATTGTACACCCGCAGTCTATAACGACCCGGCAGGCTTCAATACCGGCAGCATAGGCGGCTATCTTACCTATGCCGAGATATTGCAGGAGCTGGACGACATGGCCGCACAGTACCCTTCCATCTTTAAAGGCCGTACCCAGGTAGGCAGTTTTCTTACCCACCAGAACCGCCCGCTGTACTGGGTAAAAATATCGGATAATGCATCTGTTGATGAAAATGAGCCGCGCCTGCTGTACACCGCGCATATACATGCCCGCGAGGCTATTACCAGCATGCAGTTGCTGTACTTTATGTGGTATATGCTCGAGAACTATGCAAGCGATCCTGAGATAAAATATATTATCGATAATTCCGAACTGTATTTTATTCCTGTCCTCAATCCCGACGGGGTTATACGTAACGAAACACAGTCGCCGGGCGGAGGCGGGATGCACCGCAAAAACATGCGCAATGTAGGCAGTACAAACCCGGGGGTAGACCTCAACCGGAACTTTGATATACAATGGAACACCACCGGGGTTTCGGCAAATACCAATAACGACACTTACCCCGGCCCTTCTGCTGCTTCCGAGCCTGAAACACAAGCCTGCAAATGGTTTGCCGAACAGTACGATTTCAACGCTTCGCTTATCCATCACAGCTATTCTAACCTGCTGCTGTACCCATACGGCTATGCCAATGTACAAACGCCCGACGATGCCTTTTTTGCAGCCTTTACGGAAGAAATGGTATCGGAAAATCATTTCATCAATATGCAGAGTGTAGACCTGTACCCGGCTTCGGGTGGTTCGGACGACTGGCTGTACGACCCAACACCGTCCAAACCTAAAGTGCTGGCTCTTACTCCCGAATCGGGAAGCAGTACCGATGGGTTCTGGCCGGCCCAGAACCGCATACTGCCCATGTGCCGCGCCAATCTTAAAATGAATATTGATATGGTTCGCCTGCTTCTGAAAAGTGCTACGGTTAAAGACCGCAGCAAGCGCTACCTGGATGCCGGCACAGGGTATATTGCTTATGATTTCAGCCGTTTCGGAATGCAGAACGGAAATTTTACCGTTTCGCTCAGTCCGCTCGGCAGCGGAATACAAAGCACGGGTGCTGCCATTACATATACCAATCCCGTACAACTGCAAACCTTTACCGACAGTATTGCGTATACGCTCAGCAGCGGTCTGCCCGAAGGCAGCGTACTACGGTTTATACTCAGTGTAGATAATGGAATCTTCAGCCGCAGCGACACCCTGGAAAAAATATACGGCCAGCCGCATACCGTATTCAGTAACGATGCCTCGGTACTGAACGACTTTACTGCACAGGGAGGTAGCTGGGGTATTACCACCAGTACTTTTGTAAGCCCGGCATCCAGCATTACCGACAGTCCCAACGGGAATTACGGCAATAACCAGAATAAACGTCTTACATTAAACACACCCGTACAGCTCGATACGGGCAGTATACAGGAAGCTGTTCTGAGCTTTTATGCCAAATGGGATATAGAGGCGGGCTATGATTATACCCAGGTTGAGGCCAGCACAGACAATGGTGTTTCCTGGACAGCGCTCTGCGGAAAATATACACACCCGGGCTCGGCAGACCAGGCCGAGGGCGAACCTTTGTATGACGGCACTCAGGCCGAATGGGTGAAAGAAGAAATATCGCTGAATTCGTATATAGGACAGTCTGTAAACATACGCTTTCAGTTCCGGAGCGACGGTGGTGTGGTAGGCGACGGTTTTTATTTCGACGACCTGGAAGTATCTGTACTGAGCCTGAGCAGCGATACCGGCGGAAATAACAATACCGGCCTGCAGGCAGCGCTGCTTAACCAGGTATACATGTTCCCTAACCCGGCCGAAGATATGGTAACCCTGAAAGGACTGCAGGCAGGCAGCCCGGTTCGCCTGCTTAATGCTCCGGGACAGGTGCTGTTCAGCGATAAAAGCAAGGGCGACACCTATGTACTGCCATTGCACAGTCTGCGACCCGGACTGTATTTTGTGCAGGCAGGCAGCGAAACGCTGCGCTTAGTAAAAAAGTAAGTATGCCCGAAGAATATATTATGCAAAAAAAAGCGTCCCGCTGCAGCGGGACGCTTTTTTAATATATAGTACATTAACTGTTATGCGTCTATTTTTGCATACTTGGCATTTTTCTCGATAAACTCGCGGCGTGGCGGAACATCGTCGCCCATAAGCATAGAGAAGATGCGGTCTGCCTCGGCGGCACTGTCGATGGTAACTTTACGCAGGGTACGTGTTCCGGGGTTCATAGTGGTATCCCAGAGCTGTTCCGCGTTCATTTCGCCAAGACCTTTGTAACGCTGTATATTTACTCCGCTTTCCTTACCTGTACCCGATAGTTGTTTTACCACATTATCGCGCTCGGTATCGTTCCAGGCATAAATCTGGTCTTTACCTTTTTTTACAAGGTACAGCGGCGGTGTGGCAATATACACATACCCGCTCTCAACCAGTTCTTTCATATAGCGGAAGAACAGGGTAAGCAGCAGCGTGGTAATGTGCGAACCATCCACATCGGCATCGGTCATGATTATTATTTTATGGTAGCGCAGGCGTTGCATATTCAGGGCCTTGCTGTCCTCTTCGGTACCTACACTCAGTCCCAGGGCATTAAAAATGGTCTTTATCTCTTCGTTCTCCAGGATCTTATACATAAGTGCTTTTTCCACGTTCAGTATCTTACCCCGCAGTGGCAGTATGGCCTGGAAGCTACGGTCGCGGCCCTGTTTGGCCGTTCCGCCGGCCGAGTCGCCCTCCACCAGGTATACTTCGCACTTGGAAGGGTCGCGTTCCGAACAGTCGGCCAGTTTACCCGGCAGAGAAATACCCATACCCTCTCCTTTACGCTGCACCAGTTCGCGGGCTTTACGCGCGGCATGGCGGGCTGTGGCGGCCAGTATAACTTTCTCTACAATTTTACGGGCATCTTTCGGGTTTTCTTCCAGGTAATACTGCAGGGCTTCGCCCACCGCCTGGTCTACCGCTCCGGATACTTCGTTGTTACCCAGCTTGGTTTTGGTTTGTCCTTCGAACTGGGGTTCGTGCACCTTTACCGAAATAACGGCGGTAAGTCCTTCACGGAAATCGTCGCCGCTGATTTCGAATTTTATTTTCTCCAGCATTCCCGATTTATCGGCATAAGCCTTAAGGGTACGCGTAAGTGCACGGCGGAAGCCTGCAAGGTGCGTACCGCCTTCGTGCGTATTGATGTTATTAACGTAACTGTGGATACTTTCGCTGAAGGTGGTATTGTAGGTCATAGCCACTTCTACCGGAATATCGGCCTTTTCCGTTTCCAGGTAGATGGGTGTTGCGATCAGCGCTTCGCGCGTACCGTCGAGATATTTTACAAACTCGAGCAAACCGCCTTCACTGAAAAATTCTTCGCTGCGTATATTGCCCTGTTCGTCGAGTTCACGCTCGTCGCGCAGGGTAATGCGTATACCCTTGTTCAGGAACGAAAGCTCGCGCAGGCGGGCTGCCAGTGTTTCGTAAGAATACAGAGTGGTGGTAAAGATGGTATCGTCGGGCTGAAAGGTAACGGTAGTACCACGGCTTTGTGCTGTACCTATCTCTTTTACAGGATAGAGCGGCTTACCGATCTGGTACTCCTGACGGAAGTGTTTTCCTTCGCGGAAAACATCTACCTGCAGGTGTGTACTGAGCGCATTTACGCAGGATACACCCACCCCGTGCAGACCTCCGGATACCTTATAGGAGTCTTTATCGAACTTACCCCCGGCATGCAGTACAGTCATTACCACCTCAAGAGCCGATTTTTTCTCTTTCGGGTGCATATCGGTGGGGATACCCCGTCCGTCGTCTTCTACGCGTATGGCATTTCCTTCCAGAATAGAAACAGTAATGTTTTTACAGTGGCCGGCAAGGGCTTCGTCGATAGAGTTATCCACCACTTCGTATACCAGGTGATGCAAACCTTTGGGGCCAATATCGCCGATGTACATTGCGGGGCGTTTGCGCACGGCTTCCAGACCTTCGAGTACCTGGATATTATCTGCTGAATAATTGGCCTGCTGGCCGCTTATTTGTTCTTCACTCATTCGTTTACTTTAATTTAACATGCAAAAATACGATTTTTAAAGCAGTTTACAGGCTATCTGCACAGCATTTTTGAAGCTTTTTCAACAATTATGCAGGCCGGGAGAGTGAGCCCCTGTTTTTAATGAAAAAAAGCAAAATAAAACATCCTCATTTCTTATTTTTTTACTTTTGCATCATGATGCATACAGCTATGAAAATTTTCGGAGCAGAACCCCTTACCTGGGCAAAGCTTCAGAACATCGACGGCACAGCTCCGCAGCTTATTATATGGGCAGTACCCGTAATGCTGGCTTTCACCGGCCTGGAATACTGGCTCAACAATCACGACAAACGTGATTACTACAACAACAAAGAGTTACTGGGTTCTATTTTTGTAGGTCTGGGCAACCTGGCCAGCAACCTGGTAACCAAGGTACTTCTTTTTGCCATGGTATGGGTAGTGTACAACATGATTCCCTGGCGCCAGGAGTTTGTATGGTGGATGTTCTTCCCCTGCTACATACTGCTGGATTTCTGCAGTTACTGGGCACACCGCATTTCGCACGAACAGCGTTTCTGGTGGTGTACACACATTACCCACCACAGCGGCAACCACTACAACCTGGCGGTAAGCTTCCGCCTGTCGTGGATACAGCAGTTCAAAATTATTTTCTTCCTGCCGGTAGTGCTGGCCGGTTTCCATCCCATGATCTTCTTTGTGGCCAACCAGGTAGCGGTATTGTTCCAGTTCTGGGTACACAGCGAATATGTGCCCCGCCTGCATCCCCTTATCGAGTATATTTTTGCCACACCAAGCAACCATAAGGTACACCACGGTTCGCAGGAAAAATACCTGGACGTAAACTACGGAGCCACCTTCATTATCTGGGACCGTATGTTCGGCACTTATCAGCCCCTGGAAGAACGCCCCGTTTACGGCCTTACCACACCTATACCTTACAGTTCCAACCCGTTCTACCTCAATTTTCATGAAATAAAGGAAATTGCAAAAGATGTGGCCAAAGCCCATACCTTCCGCCAGAAGATGTTCTACATATTCGGCAGTCCTTCCAAAATAGGACTTATGAAGAAAAGAGAGGCCGAAGCACTGGCTGCTGCTGCAGCACAACCTGCCGAAGAAGTAGAAGCATAGCATAAAATAACTGATATAAAAAAAACGTCCCGCCACGGCGGGACGTTTTTTTTATGGAGATAACGTTCAAACTGCTGAAATATAAAACTCTCAGGCTGAAGGACGCATATACGATGTACCGAAGGTAGCCTTCATTTCCACCTCTTTTACCTTTCCGTTCTCGTACTTGTAAATATTGGTAGCTGCACCAGGATTTTTAAACTCGTACACACCGTTACCCTTGTGCAGTATAGGCAGCTGCTGGCCTACCCTTTCCGACCACAGGCTCTGCTGTGCCGAAGGTTCTTTGTAAAACAGGTGCAATACAGAATAGGCTACTTCCTTTGCATGTGTACTGGTACCTTTTTCGGTTTCTACATTGTAGCGGGTCCCGTCCCAGGAAGCGCTTACATAGGTTTCGGTTTTGCCGTTTACAGTATAGCGGCTGTAGCAGCGTACCATTTTCCCTTTTTCGTAGGTAGAGGTCATTTCCACATCCAGTATTTTCTTTATAAACATAACCTTGGCTTCGGAATGACTTTTAAGCTCGTAGTATATGGTACCATTCCCGTAATCCTTACGGCTCACCGACATGGTTCCCACCTTGTTATCAAACAGAAAAATGTCGAAATTCTGGGTTTGTGCGCAGGACGAAGATATGCTTCCCAGCATGGCAAGGAGCAGCAAAAATGTTCTCATAATGTTACGGTTACTTTTAAAATGATTAACAACGGCCTAAAATACAAATTATTTTATTCTTCGTATACATCTAAACTATTTTACTGAAAGCGGTTATCAGACCCATCTACCGTAAAATAGTATACATAAGATTTTCTTTTTGTTGCAAATAAAAGTTTAAGATTGTTAAAAAAAACTATATTTGTAAGGCTAACTTAAAACCTATAAAAAGACATGTCTTTCAAACTTCTACCCGGCGAAACCTTTAAGCCTTTAAAATTTAGTTTTAAAGGATCGCTGCTGAGAAATCAGTATGCGATATCGAATAAAGGTCGAATTGTAAGTTTTCGCGAAAAGACCGAAGACGGAAAATTACTTAAGGGCACCCTGGTTCAGGGGTACCGAGTATTTAAAGCCAAACCCGACGGACAGAACGTAACCCTGTTCATCCACAAGATCGTGGCAGAGACCTTTAATAAAAAACCGGGCCGCAAGGCCGAGTTTGTGATACACCTCGATCACGACAAGCTGAACAACAAAGCGGAGAACCTGAAATGGGTAACACGCGAGGAACTGAACCAACACCTGAAAAACAGTCCCAAGCTCAAGGCCTATTACAACCGCGGTGATGCTGCCAAACGCAAGGCAGCCAAAACCAAGGCAAAACCGGCAGCCAAAGCACCTGCAAAAAGCAAGAGCAGCAGCAAAGCAGTTGCAGGCAAAGCAAAGGCCGTTGCAAAGGCGGCTCCTAAGAAAGCAGCTACCAAAGCGGTGGCTGTAAAAAAAGCTACGCCCGCAGCCAAAAAGAAAGCCGTAGCAAAGGCAACTCCCGCCAAAAAAACAGCAGCGCCTAAAAAAGCGGCTCCCAAGGCAGCTAAAGGCAAAGACAAGAAAAAGAAGAAATAATACTGCGAAGCAGAAGCACATTTGGTTAAAAAGGCTGTCTCAATACAACATGAGGCAGCCTTTTTACTGTACCGAAAAACCTAAACAAACGCGGGTAAATATTAAAAAAGATCAGGCTATGGAGCGCATCATCTGCAAAACCGGCTCAAACTCCCTGGCAATATCTTCTTCCGGTTCTTCGTCTTCCTGTGTTTCGCGCAGCAGCGGATGCTCGTGCAGGGCACTGTCGCGGTACGAAAATACCGACCATGTGCCGTTATTAAGCTCCAGGGAGGTAAGGTTCTCTACCCAGTCGCCGCTGTTCAGATACAGCACTTCGCCATGCTCTGTAAGCACCTTACGCATGGCCGGCTGATGTATATGTCCGCATACCACTACGTCATACCCGTGAAAGGCCGCCATATCAATAGCCGTTTTCTCGAAATCGTTCACAAATTTCACTGCCCTTTTTACACTGCTTTTTACTTTCCTGGAGAGCGATACCCTTTCGTAACCAAAATATTCCAGGGCATTATTCAGAAAACTGTTCATGAGTATAAGCAAATCGTAGCCCTTACCTCCGAGTTTGGCCAGCCATTTGCTGTAATGCATGCTCATATCAAACACATCGCCGTGGAAGAACCAGGTTTTTTGTCCGTTCACTTCCACCACCAGCTTATTACACAGAGTAAAAGACCCCAACTGAAAATCGGTAAACTTCCGCAATAGTTCGTCGTGGTTACCGGTAATATAATACACACGGGTACCATTACTTATCATTTTAAGCAGGCGGTTTACCACCTTCATGTGCGATTTGGGCCAGTAATTTTTACTAAACTGCCATATATCAATAATATCGCCGTTCAGTATAAGTATTTCCGGCTCTATAGAGCGCAGGTAATTATGCAGCTCTTCGGCCCGGCAACCATATGTACCCAGGTGTACATCGGAAATTACGGCTATCTGTATGTTTCTTTTCACGTACTTGTTTTTTCTCTTATGCAAGTACGCATTTACATATTACCCCTGCTTAACCGGGGCTTTATGATAGCATCAATAATTTGCTGTTATTCAGCTTTTTTTACTTAAACATTACTTAATACCAAAAAGCCGGAGTATGCGCTTTACGGTACGTTTTTCGAACTCCCAGAAGAAGCGGAACTGCCCGAAAAGGGCTCCATAGGCAAGCAGCAGTATATTATACAGCGGCAAAACGGCAAGCAGGTACAGTACGGTACGCACCCAGCCTCCTTTTTCGGAAATACCGAGGAAACTGAGCAGGGGTTCCTTAATAAACAATACCGTGGTGCCTGTGCAGGCAAATGCCAGCAGTACCAGTACCACCTGCCAGGCCGAACCCAGCTTCCAGCGCTCCTGTAAGCGTTGTACCCATTTCGGAGAAGCCATATCTACGAAGCGCTTGTTTCTTCTTTACTGTGTACCGCCTCCGGACGCATCTGGGGAAAGAACAGCACTTCCTGTATGCTGGCCTGGTTGGTAAGCAGCATAGCCAGGCGGTCGATACCGATACCGATACCGGCTGTTGGCGGCATACCGTATTCCAGGGCCCGTATAAAGTCGTGATCGATAATCATGGCCTCGTCGTCGCCACGTTCGCTCAGCGACATCTGGTCTACAAAACGTTCGTACTGATCGATAGGGTCGTTGAGCTCGCTGTAGGCATTGGCCAGTTCCTTACCGTTTATCATCAGCTCAAAACGTTCAACCAGGCCTTCTTTACTGCGGTGCTTTTTGGTAAGCGGACTCATTTCTACCGGGTAATCGATAATAAAGGTGGGTTGTATATAATGGTGTTCACATTTTTCAGAAAACAGTTCATCGATCAGCTTGCCTTTACCCATCGTATTGTCTACTTCTATATGCAGCTGTTTGCACACATCGCGCAGTGCATTTTCGTCCATACCGCTTACATCAATGCCGGTATGCTCCTTTATGGCATCGTAAATGGATACTCTTTTAAACGGAGCCTTAAACGATATAGTATTACTGCCCACCTGCAGCTCGGTACTGCTGTTGGTAGCCAGGGCTATTTTCTCGAACAGCTGCTCGGTGGTATCCATCATCCAGTTATAGTCCTTATAGGCAACGTAAAATTCCAGTACGGTAAATTCAGGGTTATGTGTACGATCCATACCTTCGTTACGGAAGTTACGGCTAAATTCATATACCCAGTCGAACCCACCTACGATCAGGCGTTTCAGGTATAGTTCGTTAGCAATACGGAGGTAAAAAGGCACATCCAGCGCATTATGATGTGTGGCAAAGGGGCGTGCCGCCGCTCCGCCCGGAATATTCTGTAATACAGGCGTATCCACCTCCAGTGCGCCGCGTTCGTTCAGAAAGTCGCGTATGGCATTTATCATACGTGTACGTTTCAGGAAGGTTTCCTTAACGCCGTCGTTCACCACCAGGTCTACATAACGCATACGGTAGCGTTTTTCAGGATCGGTAAAGGCATCGAACACATTACCTTCCTCATCTTTTTTTACGATGGGCAGCGGGCGCAGTGTTTTGGCCAGCAGGCGCAGCTCGGTAACATGCAGCGAGGTTTCGCCCACCTTTGTTTTAAATACGAAGCCTTTTACGGCAATAAAATCGCCGATATCGAGCAGTTTTTTAAACAGGGTATTGTACAGGGTTTTGTCTTCGCCGGGGCATATATCATCGCGACGAACGTATATCTGTATACGTCCGCTGCTGTCCATCAGTTCGGCAAAACTGGCCTTACCCATATCGCGTACACTCATGAGCCGGCCTGCCAGGTATACCTCTTCGTAACCGGCTGCACCTTCGGTAAAATCGCGCTTTATATCTGCGGCAAAATGGCTTACCTTTATTTCCTCGGCGGGGTAAGGGTCAATTCCAAGTGCTCTGATCTCAGCCAGTTTTTGCCTGCGCAGTGCTTCCTGCTCGCTCAATTCGTGTTGCATATTCAATGTAAAAGTGTGCAAAAATACGGCTTATCCCGCGATTACCCAAATACCCTCAACAGGTTATTTTACGGGTTCCAGCAGTTTCATAATCTCCGTATTTCCCTGCATCTGTGCATGCATATAGGCCGTATTACCAAAGCGGTCGGCATGGTACCTGTCGGCCCCATAAGCCAGCAGCAGCTTAACAATGGTAGTATGCCCGAATGTAGCGGCAAAAGTAAGCGCCGTAGCGGCATTTCCGTTTTGCATATCGGGCTTTGCACCAGCCTGCAGCAGCAGCAGTGCAATATTTTCGTACCCTTTGAATGCTACGCCCATAAGTGCCGTATTGCTCATGGCATCCTGTATATCAGGGTCGGCCCCGTGAGCAAGCAGCCAGCCCACAGCCTCTTCGTTTCCGTTGTATGCAGCTACGATAAGCGCCGTAGAACCTCTTTCGTCGGTTTCGTTTACAGCAGCACCCGCATCAAGCAATACCTGCATCTGCAGGGTGTCGTTACTGCGGGCCGCATCTATCAGGTTTTGCTGTGCCAGTGCAGAAAAAGGCAGCAGAAATAATATATGCAGTATATGCTTCATTTTCTTTTTTTTATGGTGAAAAGAATCAGGAGAGCCTCTGAGCAGGAACATAATAAAGCGGTACGACGCAGTGGCCGTACCGCTAACCTGTACCCCTTACTGTTTTTGTTTCATAAATGTGCGTTCTACTTCCTCGCGGCTTAGTTTGAGTGCATCGGCCAGGCGCTTGCCATAATCGGCATCGGCCATATAAAAATAGCCTACCATGGTACGTACCACATCTTTATTGCTTACCTGGGCCAGGTCGCCCGAAAGATTCGCGATCAGGTTCTTTTTCTCCGGCTCGCTCAGCGAACGGTAAAAGTCGCCCGCCTGGGTAAAATTGTCGGGCTTGTCGATCTGAGCCTGGGTAATTACGGTACCGGCCGGAAGCTCTTTCTTACTGTAATCATACGCATCCTGGTCGGGTTTGTTTTCTTTTACCGAAGGCTGGTAATTTACCTCCGAATTTTTGCCGCGGTTACTAAAGGCTCCGTCCTGGTTATGTGACACTACCGGCACTTTAGCTGCATTTACAGGCAGGTACTGAAAATTAGAGCCGATTCGGTAACGCTGTGTATCGAAATAGCTGAACAGGCGCCCCTGCAGCAGCTTATCCTCGCTGGGTTCTATACCCGGCACCAGGGTTCCCGGCGAAAAGGCACTCTGCTCCACTTCTTCGAAAAAGTTACCCGGCAGCCGGTTCAGGGTCATTTTACCCAGCAGCATGGGTTTAGCAATGTTTTCGGGCCATATTTTAGTAGCATCCAGCGGATTAAAGCTAAGCGCCGAAAGCTGTTCAGGTTTCAGCACCTGTACATACAGCTCCCAGGAAGGGAATTTGCCTTCTTTAATATTCGTATACAAATCCACCGTAGCATGCTGAAAATCTTTCGACTGTATTTCGGCAGCCTGGGCGGCATTCAGGTTACGTTCGCCCTGCAGGCTTTTCCAGGTATATTTTACGTATACCACCTGGCCCTGCGCATTTACCCATTTAAAGGCATGTACGCCGCTACCGTTCATTTCGCGGTAATTGGCCGGAGTACCATAATCGGAATACAAACGGGTAAGCATGTGTGTGGCCTCGGGGATATTAGCAAAAAAATCGAATACCCGGTTGGGGTCCTGCTTGTTATAAACCGGCGAAGGTTTAAAGGCATGCACCATATCGGGGAATTTAATGGCATCGCGAATAAAGAATACCGGCAGGTTATTGCCTACCAGGTCGTAATTACCCTGATCGGTATAAAATTTAACGGCAAAACCGCGGGGATCGCGCAGGGTTTCGGGCGAGCCGCTGCTGTGCACTACTGTGGAAAAGCGCACGAATACAGGCGTTTTTTTACCTGCTGTGCTCAGGAAAGACGCTTTGGTAAAGGCCGACATATCGGCGGCGGCCGTAAATTCGCCATAAGCACCGGCTCCGCGTGCATGTACCACACGCTCGGGAATACGTTCGCGGTCGAATGCCGCCAGTTTTTCGATAAGGTGAATATCTTCGAGCAGAACCGATCCGTTGTTACCTACGGTTTTTGAGTTCTGATTATCGCCTACCGGTGCTCCGGTATTGGTGGTGAGGTTCTGTGCAGCCAAAAGTGATATCTGTCCCAGTATCGAAACGGCTATTAAAATCTTTTTCATCCTCTTTTTTTTTATCGTTTCACAGTACAAAGATGAGGGCTAATCCCCGCAAAGTCAAATAGAATACACATATAAACTCATAATGAAAATCTATCAAAATCATAAATTCAATAATAAAAACAGATAACCAAACCCTATCCCTGTTACCATTTTGTGTTTATATATTTACAGGCACATTACTTTGAGAACAGGCAACACTCATACTCCCGACGAACGTACGAACACCGAGATATCGAAAGTGTTCGAGAGCTACGGGCACAAACTGCACCGCTACGCCGTGCACACCTGGGGTATTGAGCAGGATAAAGCCTGGGACATCGTATATAAAAGCCTGTACAGGGCCGTTGAAAAGAAAGACGCATACACGTTCGAAAGCGAGGCAAAATATGCCGGTTTTTTGTTCCGGATCTTTGTGAACGAGCTGAAGAATTCGCTGCGCGGCCCGAAAGAAGCAACTGTGGTTTCGCTGCAGGGGCTGGAAGAGCGGGCTCCGGAACCCGAAATGCCGTCCTCTGCAAATAACCCGCAGTTAAAACTCCTGAACGAAGAGCTGGATAAGCTGGAATCATGGGAACGCATACTGCTGTTGTCCCGCAGCCAGGGTGTGGATTACAGCACCATTTCTTCGTATACCGGCAAACCCGCTTTTCAGCTTAAAGTATATTATGCCCGGCTGAAAAAGCGACTCGAAAAGAAACTGAATGAAAAACTAAAACAGTCGCAAAATCATGGAAAATAAACCCCAAACCGCAACGGATACTGAACAGTTGCTGCGGCAGGCGGCATTGTTTTCGGAATATGATGAGCGCGAAACCGTACTTGACATGACAGCTAATTTCATCCTGAACGAAAAGCCCGTTTACGGGCCGTATAAAGCCAAAGCCTTCCCGAAATTCTACCTGAATATCTTCCTGGCCGGCCTGATACTACTGGGTATCAGCCTGTTTTTCCTGCTCCGCGGCAGCAGCAACAGCACACAACCTGCAAAAAGCACTGCCGCTGAGCATACACAACCCCCTTCCGGCCCCGAACAACAACCCGGAAAACCTTCTCCCGCAAAAGCAGCCGGTCTTACCACTGTCTCCGCCGATCGTTCCTCACCCTCCACGTCCGGCGTCCCTGTGGCTAAGGATAGTACGCAGGCTGATCCTGAAAAGAAAAATGACTTTTACGTAGCCCCGGGTAACGGCGGCGGCGGACGTATTATGCCACCCGCGCGCGTAAAACATTCGGCATGGCCCGAAATTCCCGAGATCAGTGAAGCGGAGATCCTGGCCAATGAAAAACGTAAGGCCGAAATGATAAAGGCCATCCTGAAACAGGATAAGAAAAGCTGGCCGGAGATCAGCATGGGGGGGGCTCCGCATACCCTGCTCATAAGTTCTACAGAGATCAGCAACCTGGAATACCGCACGTTCCTGTACGACCTGGTGATTAACAACCGCCTGGATGAATTCCGGGCCGCCGCCGTTGTAGATTCTATGTGGAGCAGGCCCTATTCCTACAATGAGCCTTACCGCCTGCATTATTCCAGGCATCCGGCCTATAACAATTACCCGGTAGTGACCCTGCGCTATGAATCCATGCTGGCCTATTGCCGCTGGCTTACAGCATTGGTGAACAAAGAAGCTACCGCACGTCCGCGGAACAACAGTGTATACGAAATGCGCCTGCCTACCGAAAGTGAATGGATGCTGGCTGCACAGGGAAACCTGAATGGGCCCTATCCCTGGGGAGGCCCCTATGTACGCAACTCCAGAGGCCTTTTCCTGGCTAATTTCCAGGCCTTCCGCGATTCTTCGGGAAACGTACAGATGCCCTATAAGGATGCCAGCATTACAGCCCCCGTTCAATCGTATTTCCCGAACAGCCTGGGACTGTACTGCATCAGTGGCAATGTGGCCGAAATGGTGCAGCCCCTGCCCGGGAACGACAGCCTGCTTACAAAAGGCGGCTCCTGGAATATGCCGGCTCATTTTATGCAGATAAAGAGCCGCAGCTTTGTACACCCCGACTCCTCAGCCCGGAATTTTATAGGGTTCCGGCCCATAATTGATGTACGTAACCGATAAATAATCTATACAAACAAAAAAGCCTTCCGGGAGCGGGAGGCTTTTTTACTTTTAAATGATGTAGTGTATGCCTAAGAGGCCAGCGTTTTGAGGCCCGTTTCCCAGTAAGGCTGAATTTTAGACCATTTGCTGGTAAACATGGATGGGTTAATGTACTGTTGCAGTGTAAGCAGACTCCCTGCCACATTCTGCACGGTTTTAGCCGCTGCTGCATCTTTTATCCATTTCGATTTTACCGTTTGCCAGCCGGTTTTAAAAGCCGCATCGGTAAGGTATGTACTGGCCAGGCCCGAAAGTGCCGCGCCTACCACCGGCATATTGGCATTGTTCTTTACCTTTTTGGTAAATTCTTTCTTACCTCCATCGCTCCAGGCGCTGGTAAAGGCATCCGGCGAAAGGGAGCCTGTAAACATCGTTATCAGCTTACCGATATTAGGGGCGGCAGCCATATTTTCTGATGCGGCAAAGGCGAAGTTACCCAATGCTGCAAATACGAGAACGAACATAATCTTTTTCATAGTAAACTGCTTTTTAAATTGAATACTACTCAAAGTTAGTCCAAAAAAGCACGCCCCCGTTGCACCAGGAATCAATTTATGTCAGGGCTTAACAAACTTAAGGCTTTTGAGCTCGCTGCCTTTTGCAACCTGCAGCACATACATACCCGGCTTCAGGGCCTGCGAAGCGTAAGTCCAGCTGCAGTTACCCGCCGTGCAGTATTGCCCGCCGCTGTGCAGCATACGGCCGGTCATATCGGACAGGGCTATACGGTAAACAGCATCTTCCGGCGCAGCTATATAAAGCTGCATGGTAATTCCGTCCCAATATATATCCCAGGCTTGCTGTGGCTGCTGGCATGGCACACTTAAAGGCCCGTACAGTGCCGAAGCTCCGTTATAATCAACCTGGCGCAGGCGCACATATGCCGCCGGCCGTGGCAGAACATAACTATACGAAAGCAGTTCGTTTGTATTACCGGCACCGCTGAGTGTGCTCACCGTTTCAAAATTTTCGGCATCGGCGCTTAACTCTACTTCAAAATAGGCATTATTTACCTCGCTGTACGTTTCCCACAGCAGGGTAGCATACTCTCCGCCATCGCAACGCAGCTCTATATTTCCCATCTGCACCGGCAAAGGATTAGGCAATCCCCCGCTAAAGCCCCAGTTACTCCAGCCTGTGGCACCGGTACGCTGTAAAACCGGACGAACGGTGCTGCCCTGTGGCTGCTGGTGTATACCGCTCTGCTGCCAGTTGCCCGCTCCTACGCGCTTTACAGCACTCAGCTCGCAAAGCGAACTTATACCGGCAAAACCTTCGCCTACCAGTGTAATATCGTATGTGCCGGCACTGAGGCCATCGTTTGCGTCAATCTGCCAGTAACCTTCGTTCTGAGTATTTTCTGCTGTAAAAGGAGCACAGGTTCCTGCTGCTGTTATGGCCAGGGGCAATCCGCTCTGTCCCATCGCCTGCTGCTGAAAGTGTGCAGTAAGCGAGCCACCCGAAACAGGGGCCGAGCTATACTCTACCGTTACAAAACGATCGTGTCCGTTTACCCCGAGCGGGAAAAGACCTGTAGCCACACCATTATTTGTACCGCTGAACCAGCGTTTCATTGTACCCTGTACCAGGCCTGAAATATAATGCAGGTTTCCTTTGTGTAAAACAGACGATCCCAGTGTAAACGTATGGGGCTGGGTATTTATAATACCCTGTGTAAATACAAATTCACTGTCGACCTGCAGGGCGGTTTGCATAACAAGGGTATCCGGCTTATTCATATGCAGGCGGAACAGGTTGAATGCATTTCCGCTGAATATGGCACTGCCGCTGCCGTTAAGCACCAGTTCGCCGCTACTTTGCTGCAGGGTTCCGTTATTAGTATAGCTGCCATACAAACTCAGGCTGGCGGCAGGGTCGTTTATTTCGAGCAGTGCTCCGGTGGCTACTGTAATATTGTGTGCCTCCGCTCCGGGCTGGGCAATCTCCGGATCGTTTGCCGTTACCGGTACTATTACATCTGTTGTACTTTGCGGAATCTGGCCGTTATCCCAGTTAAAGCAGTCGAACCAGTCGCGGCCGGCGGCTCCTGTCCACAAACCCGGGGTACCTCCCTGTCCGTGCAGGAATACGTTTACCTGGTCTGTGGCACGGCATTGCTGTGCGTCGGTAACCACTACCGTATACGTTTCGGCAGCAGCAGGTGTGACTACCGGGTTGGCTATACCCGCATTACTGAGGCTGGCAGCCGGGGTCCAGCTATAGCTGAGCGGTGCTTCGAACGAACTTACATTTACCGAAAGCTGTGCCAGACTGCCATCGCATATCGTAATATCGGCACCGGCATCTGCCGTTGGCAGCGGATACGAAGTGCCCGGCGAAGCTGCGGTACCACTGAGCCGCACATCGTCGATAACCCAGTTTTCGTTTGTACGGTTATTAGTAGCCGTAAAACGGAACCTGAAATTGCTGACAGCGTTCAGCTGCAGCGAAAAAGTGCTTAAACTGCCCGATGTATAGGTACTGTTGCTGAGTGTAAGCCCTGTTACCGGCGTAGCCGAAAGTCCAAACAGACGATTACTGCCTCCCCGTTGGGTAAGAACGGTTTGCCAGCTGCCACCGTTATCGGTGCTTACCTGTAAGGTAAAATCCTCTCCGTTATCGTTCCCGGCTCCGCTGCCACTGCCTAAAGAGGCTACTTTAAAACTGAACGTTACGTAATTATATACATTAAGTCCGCTTACATTATCGAATGTAACGGTACTGGTACTTCCTCTTTCGCCGCTGCCATTACTTACCGAGTAGCTTTTAGCCAGTACGGTATTGGAGCCAAATACGGCTGTACCGGTTACGTCGCTGCCCGAACTGCCGCCGGAACCTACACTTAAGGGAGCACCTATTGTGTAGTTCCAGGCTGCCGGAGGGGATGTTTCAAAATTTTCGTCGCGCAGCACCGTAGTTACCGGTGTGGCAGGTGGTATGGTAACGTTAAAGGTATTGCTGAGGGCTGTACCAAGCGTGGCTGCACTGGCCTCAAGCCGCAGGTTACTTTGCGGACTGCGCAGGAAAACCACCGATGTAAAACTTGCAATGCCATTCAGCGCATTTACCGTTTGTGCCGTGTAGCCGCAACCAGGGCTCTGCACCTGCAAGGTAACAGCTCCGTTATAGCCTGTGGCTGTTAGCCCGTTCGAAGTACAATAGACACGTACCTGTACCGCAGCCATAGTGCTGCCCTGCTGTACCGAAACCGGCTGCACGGTAAACTCCAGCGCATCGGGTGTAGTGCAGGATGCCGTTCCGTTGCCGCGTATGGCAAAAGTGTAGGGGTTTTCGTCGCTGTCGTTATTTACAAGACTTATACCTGCATTACGTATACCTGTTGCCGAAGGATTGAAAGCGATGCTGAATGTGGCAGAACCACCTGCAGCTACCGAAGCAGCAGGAGCAGATGTAACAGAGAAATCGGCTGCATTGGCTCCCGTAACAGACAGTGCTCCCAGGCTAAGTACAGCGGTACCGGTATTCTGCACAGTAAAGCTGCGTGTAATGGCGGCTCCGCCCACAGGTGTGCTGCCAAAATCGGTAAAATCGGCTGTGGAAGGCGTAACATCGCCCGATGCAATACTAACTCCGTTGCCCCGGATATTAATTTCGGGGGCCGGCGCAGCACAGCTGGTAAAGCTTATGGATACATCGTCGAGCGCAACACCATCGCGGCTGCCACTGCCGGTAGAAGCATAGTACCAGCGCAGGTATACCACACCGCTGCGGTTGTCGAGTGCCGAAATATTGAGGCCGGAATACGCAGTGCTTGTATTCTGTGCAATCGATCCCGAGTTATACGTACCACCTGTTACATTGGTAAAACCCGAAGTAGGCGAGGTAGTACTGTATTGCAGGTGGAAGGAACAGTCGCGGGTCTGTTCCCTTATTTTTATAACGTTATAAGATATCTCCAGGTTACATATATTACTGGTATTTGTTATGGCCAGTACGATCGACCCCGGGTCGAAGGCCGAACCGCTGCCCAGGATACCAATGCGCGAACCATAATTATAGTTAGCTCCCGTTGTGCTGCTGGCAGTACCTGTTATCATGGTATTATCTACCATGCCGCCGTCGTAACTGGTCCAGCCCGTTGGATAAGAAGTGCCGGAGGCTCCGGGCGTAGTATTAAAGTTTTGGGTGTATGGCGAAGTTGTAAGGGTTACCTGACTCCATCCGCTGAGTATGGCAGTATATATAAACCAAACGGACAGAATACGTTTAAGTATATTCATGTGTAGTGATTTTAGATTAGAGAACTGGCATTACAAATAAAAGCCGCCTACACTAACTGAATATATGCTGCGCTTTAAGTCTGTGTTAAACCCGGAGTAAAATTTTCATTGCCCGGTTTTTGCAAAAAATACGTAGCCGGTGCAATGTGCCCTTCTTTTGCATGCGCGCCCCGTATTAAGTTTGCTTTATGTGTATATAAAAAAAGGGAACCTGCTGGCTCCCCTCACTATTTTATGTGTCCTAAAAAGTATATACTATGGTTTCAGAAAACGTACTGCACGGCTTTGGGTACCATTGCTTACATTTAGTATGTATATCCCGGGCTTAAGCTGCTGCAGGTCGCTCTGCCATATACTTCCGGCCTGGGCGCTGCATTTTTCGGAACGCAGTGTACGGCCTGCCATATCCAGGATATGAACTGTGTAAGTACCGTAGGCTTCTGCTCCAAACAGCAATTGCAGGCTGCTGCCGTTCCAAGTATAGGTCCAGTCGGCAGCTTCTGCGGTACAATTGATGCTTAAGGGACTAAACACTGTAACATCGCCGTTATGATCTACCTGGCGCAGGCGCACATAACGCATCGGGCTGCGGGGCAGTTCGTAGGTATATACGATATGTTCGTTCGAGTTACCGGCTCCGTTTACCGTTCCTACAGATTCGAATGCATAGGGAGTAAGGCCCTCTTCAATCCCGAAGTATGCATTATTTACCTCGCTGTAGGTACTCCATTGTAATACGGCCTTACCACCGGTCATACACAGCACTTCCATTTCGCCCAGCACTACAGGCAGCGGGTTAGGCAAACCTCCGCTGAAACCCCAGTTACTCCAGCCTGTGGCTCCTGTACGTCGTAATACCGGACGGGCAATGGTTCCCTGTGGTTCCTGGTGTGTTCCGCTCTGTTGCCAGGGGCCTGCTCCTACCCGCTTAAGGGCGCTTAATTCGCAAAGCGAGCTTATTCCCGAAAGGCCTTCGCCAACCAGCGTAATATCGTATGCACCGCCACTCAGTCCATCGTTTGCATCAATCTGCCAGTATCCTTCGGTCTGGGTGTTTTCTGCTGTAAATGCCGCACAGCTGCCGGTAGCGGCAATATTCAGTGGCAGGCCGCTCATGCCCATTGCCACCGGTTCGAAATGTGCCGTAAGCGAGCCTCCCGCAGCCGGAGCCGAAACATATTCTACGGTAACAAAACGGTCGTTACCACTTACACCAAAGGGAAACAGGCCGCTTGCAGCACCGCTGTTGGTACCGTTAAACCAGCGCTTCATAGTACCTTGCACATGGCCCTGGGTATAGGAAAGGGTACCGGTTTGTATATCCGAAATACCCAGTTCCAGCAGAAAAGGACCGGTTACAATATTGCCGCGCAGCATCTGCAGGGTACCGCTTACTTTACGCGAAGTTTCCAGTGTTAAGGTAAGTGTATTGTTGTCCATTTCGGTAATAAGCATACCGCTTATCGGGTTGGGCACCCCGTTACCAGGCAGCTGCGGTGCTTTGCCTATAAAGTGATAGCGGGCACCCGGGTTAAAGCTGCGGGTATCGGTTTGTACATTGCCCGAGAGGCTTGTTCCGCTGCGCAGGGCTCCGCCGGTATGGTCGGAACTTATTTTAAGCGTTGCTCCGCTTTCAGCTGTAAAAGCCGTAGTATTGGACGCACTTATTTCTGTAATATTCAATGGTGTGTCAGAAGGACTGAAACCGAAACTGAAAACCCCTCCTGTTCTCACGGTAAGGTCGCTGTTATTTCCCAGCCTCAGATCCTGATTCTGCAGCTGTACAAGTGCTCCGTTCAGCACTTCCATTTTAATACCGCTCATGCCTACCGTATGCTTTACATCTATATACTGTGCGTTACCTGCTCCCGAAAAGCGTATCCCGGTGGCTGTAAGATCGCTGCTGTTTATATTGCCGGCATTCAGCAAAAGGTTTCCCTCCAGGTTAACGATGCAACCGTTGGAACTACCCGAAGTGGGGTTCACTTGTATGGTACCGCCGTTCATTTCTATATTTCCTTTTACGGTATGTGCCACTTCAACCGCACTTACGGCCGCAAAGCGGAACTCACCGGCTTCTATGCTTACATCCCCTCCGATCTCTACATCCTGGTCGGTATTTACCAGCTGCACCGATGAGGACGAACCATTCCTGATGATAAGGTTATTTTTAGCAAGCGGCAGAAAGGTTCCCGAATAAGGAATACTCTGTATAAAATTAAAGTTTTCGGAAGGACTGGCATTAAAATAGAAATTACCAAACAGGTATCCGTCGCTGTTGGGCGATACCTGGCTGGGATTACTGATAAGCCTGTTGGCTCCGCCGCTGCTGTTGTCCCAGTCCCAGTTGCGCAGCTCTACGGTAGAACCGGTCTGAAAATCTTCGGTACCATTCCACAGTCCGTCGCCGTTATCGAGCGTTCCTGAATTCAGTATTAGCGATCCTCCACTCTCGACACGCAGGGTTCCGCCGGCGCTTACCGTTACCGATGGAGTATTTACCGAAAAAGTTCCGCCGCTCTTTACCAGCAGCAGTGCATAGGTACAGTTATGTCCTCCGTTAAATACGGCACCGTTTTCTATAATCATGGTGGTACCCGGGGCTCCTGCGGCATATGCAGCATTGCTGCTAAGGGTATGGCGTATATACAGGTTGTTTACGGTATTGGCCGGCGGGGCTGAAGATGCCGTCCAGGCACCGGATACAAAACGTTCCCAGGTGGCAGTGCCCGAATTGGGCCAGGTTCCCCCGGAAGTGGTACGGTAACTGTTGGCTGGTACCGTAACAATATCGAATGTTGTACTGCTGGCCGGCAGCAGTGCGGGTGCTGTAGCCTGCAAAATAAAACCCGTGCCCGATACCGTATGTACCAAACCCGGAAATACAGCAAGGCCCGAGGCTGCGGATGCGCTTACCGGCGTAGCGCTCAGTGTACCGGTAGAGGTAATGCTTACTGCCGAGGTATAATCCAGGTCGGTATTACCCAGGGGGTCGGTTGCGCTTACACTTACCGCGGGCGACATGGCCACATTTTCGGAAGTGGTTACAGGCTGCTGCACAAAGGACAGGCGGTCGGCCGTTACTTCTATACGGTTGCGGTTGCCAAATGTACTGGAAACGGCTCCACCGGCATTGGTCTGGGCAAACCCCGACCCGGCAGGATCGGCCACAGCCGAACTTATTGTAAACTGCAGCTGTTCGTTATCGGTAACTGCCGTAAGAAAAGATACACGCAGTGTAAGGTTTTTACTGCCATTATCGGGTGCGGTAAAGTTGCTGCCTCCCAGTCCGCTGAAGCTGATGGTGCCGGCACCCGTATTAAGTACCGGGTTATTGGCCAGCATGGCATTTCCATCGAAAAGGGCAGCGGAACGCAGGTTGGCAATATTTGTAACCGAAAATACAATGCTGTTAAGCGTGGTTCCGTATGTATCGGCGTCCGAAGCCGCCGCCCCGCCGTCGCGGATAATAAAACGCATTACGCCTGCACTGGTGGACGAATTGGTAATAGTGGCCGCCTGAAACTGCGTATAATCGATATCTGAGCTGTAAGGATAGGATGCATCTTCCGTAATATCCGAAAATGCGCTGTTTACCCCATTACCCTGTATGGCAAATACATAGGGGTTTTCGTCGGCATCGTCGCTGGCAATGCTCAGTATGGCTGTGCGCAGTCCGGGAGCCGAAGGCGCAAAGCTTACCTGGAAGTTGGTACTGCCCGATGCCGCTACCGGCGTAGAAGGTATGGCTGTAATAGAAAAATCGGCGGCATGGGTACCGCTTATGCTTACATAAGGCGAGGCTGCCGTAAGATTCAGAGGCGACAATCCCTGGTTTTCGATAGTAAAGGTACGCAGTACCGTACCCGAAAGCACCAGGGCCTGGCCAAAATCGGTATGGTCGGCTGCAGAAGGAGTAAAATCGTTGTTAACGATGCTAACGGCATTACCCGTAAGGTTTATTTCGGGGGCCGGTACGCTGCCCACACCCTGTACGGCAAATACGTACGGATTTTCGTCGGCATCGTTACTGGCAATACTGAGGGTGGCGCTGCGTGTACCTGCAGCAGAAGGGTCGAAGGTTACCTGAAAGGCAGTACTTCCGGATGCGGCTACCGTAGCAGAAGGAACAGCCGTAACCGAAAAGTCGGCAGCATGGGCCCCGCCTATGCTTACGTAAGGCGAAGCTCCGCCCAGGTTAAGGACTGCCGTACCTGTATTGTGTATGGTAAAGGTACGTGTTACAGTACCTCCGGCTACGGCGGTGGAACCAAAATCGGTATGGTCGGCTGCAGAAGGGGTAAGATCATTATTAGCTATAGATACACCGTTACCACTTATATCAATTTCCGGGCTGAGAGCAGCCGAATAAGCCGTCCACTGAATATCATCAACAATCACCTGGCCCGATGTAGTAGAGCGTATTTCGAGCTGCACAGGTCCTGATATATTGATTGTGGCTGAATAGGTTACAGGGGTACCCGATGATGTACTTACCACAATAGAAGAGCCTATCTGACTGCCGTTTACCCAAACCTCCAGTGTTCGTGTATTGCTATTGGTAAAACCTCTTACATAATCGAATGTAAGCACTCCCATACCACCGGCATAAGAGGGCGAAGTAACCGAGCGCGTACCCGAAGTACCAAAACATATGGCCTTGCCGTTAAGAGTTTGATCGGTACGGGCACCCTGGGCGCTCCAGATTACACCGTCTGTACCAGTCCAGGTACGGGCCTGGTAAGCTGTAGAGCTGGCTGTGGGCAGATTGCTAAAATTCTCCGTACCCTGGGCCTGCAGCAATTGCAGGGATGCAGAAACTACAAATAAGAATACGGACAGTAAAGCCCGCAGGTGGTGATAGCCTGTATGCATGTGGTGATAAAATGATTAGAGTATTCCTAAATGCAAAGAAACAATGCCGGTAGCGATTCTGAAAATTTTACAGCCCAAAACGAAACATTTTTTTTACTTTTTTTTAACATGCCGTGATGCATTCTTCAATAACCGTATACATCTATCTAATTAACGATCACATATTTTACCATTGCAGGCACATATTTTCTGCTGTTTTTATATCTTTATACCATGCTGGCAAGTCCTCAAATCCGTATCCCCAAGATCGATCTGCCCTCAGGTTTTGTAGCCAAAACACTGCAACAGGAAGAAACGGGCAAAAAAAACCCGGAAGGCACTCCGCACCGTCATAATTTCTTTACCGTAATCTGGATCACCCAAGGCTCGGGAGTGCACCAGATCGACTTTACCGATTTTCCGGTGGAAGATCAGTTTGTGCATTTCGTAAGTCCGCAGCAGGTACACTGGTTTCGTGCAGAACCCGGTATACAGGGTTATCTGTTCCTGTTTACTGAAGAGTTTTTACAGGCCTGTGGCATCAATCCCCGTTTTTTACAGGCTCTGGGCCTTTTTACCGGCTGTACCCAGGCCGAACCGCTTTTTATACCCCCCGAAAAACGTGCCGGTTTAAAAGAATTATGCCTCAGGGCCATTGAAGAAACCGATCCCTCCAATGATTTTTACCTGGAAGCGGCTGCCTCGTACCTGCGCCTGTTCCTTATCGAATGCAGCCGCATTAAGGGCCTTACACCCAATCATGTAGAGAACCGAAACGAAAACCGCATCCTGAAATCATTCCTCGATAACCTGGACCATCATTTTCATCAGAAACACAAAGTGGCCGAGTATGCAGGGCTTATGAATATTACCCCTAATTACCTGAACGAAGTGGTAAAGGAAGCCAGCGGCTCCAGCGCCAAAGAACATATACAGAACAGGCTTGCTCTCGAAGCCATGCGATATGCCACACACAGCGATATGACCACTAAAGAAACCGCCTTTGCCCTGGGTTTTGAAGATCCTGCGCACTTCTCGAAATTCTTTAAAAAAATGAAGGGTATCGATTTTACCGGCTTCCGCGACCAGATACGCAAACAACACCTGTAACTCATGAAAATACTACATTACGCAACCATTGCGATAGTAAGCCTTATATTTTGCACAGGGCTAAGCCCGGCAGGTAGTAAACCGCATCTTATTGTGGGCGGCTGGAAGACCAATGCCGAATGCCGCGTTTCCTTACCGGCTGGGAATAATATGAGCCTGCAGCAATGGACATTCAGGGGAGATGGATTTACTTCTAACCTGCTCCTCGAAAGCGCAGAGCCGGAAGAACAGTATTATTCCCTGGCCTATACAATAAAAGAAAAAGATAACGAGCAGGAATTCCCGTTCCTGATTTGTAAAAGTACCTGCGATACCGGTTTGCTTCTGGTATTTGCCATACAACATTTAGACAAAGGCTCGCTACACATAAAATTCGAAAGCCGCTACTCGAAAGAAGGTATATTCCCAGCTGAGGAAACCATTACATTTACACGTATCTCAGGTCCTTCCGAAAATATGGATTAGCCAGCTGCACAAAGCCGGAACATTATTAAAACAGGCTGCTTCCTTCCGGGAACAGCCTGTTCTTTTTCATAGTTTCAACGTCTTTTATTTATGTACCAGGAATTTTTTTGCCACCTTGCCACCGTCGAAATCTAATTCCAGTGTGTAAAGCCCGGCAGCAAACGAGCTTATATCCAGGGCTTCGGTATATTCGCCGTAGGTATTCCACACAGCACTGCGTACTACGCGGCCCGGGGCATCGAGTATGCGCATACGTATCTGCCCGGCCTGCAGGGCATGTATCTTAATATTCAGTACATCGCTTGCAGGGTTGGGAAATATCTCGGCCTGTAAAGCTTTGTTGTATTCTGTAACCGACGCTGTGGGCGAGATAAGGCAGTTGCCGCTGATGGCCTTGAGCGTAGCCTCATATCTGGAGTTTACCACATCTATAACAGTATCGATACAGATAAGGCTACTGGTAATATTATTAAAGTACACACGTACCAGCGGCTGCAATACGGCAGATGTATCCAGGCTCATTTCCTGGTACGACATACCAATTATTTCCGTTCCATTTACCTGGAACTGCGGAGTAATGTTGTACTGCAGCGGATCGGCCAGGTTCTGTGCCGCCTGTATCTCTATGCCGCTCACCCGGAACTGGTAAGCCAGCACGCTGTGCGTGGGATTTTTTATACCAATATCGATGTATTGCTGGGCCCAGTTATAACCTATGATGGAAAGTTCGCTGGTTTGCTGGTTGTTGCTTATGCCGTAGGGCCAGTCGCAGGGATTATTGATGGGATGTTCGTTGAGCGAACAGTTGTTTATAAGCGCCGCATCGTGCACGGTCCAGGTGCCGTCGGCATCCATATCGTTGCATATTACCTGAGACAGATTAGCGGCGATAAGGTTCTGATTGTAAAGCGAAGCATCGGTCTGGTTCAGCACCTGGTCGCTGTTCATATCGCCACGTATCGCCGGCCCGTTACATACGCCGTTACAATCGGTAACAGCATTCCCGAAGCTTACTCCCATACAGTCTACAATGGGCGCACAGCCCTGCACCACCGTAAACGAGGGTATACCCTGCGCATCGCGCATAAGGCGTATGCATACCGCCGCAAAATTATTGTCGTACGAACTTTCGTGTTTACCGGTATAATCGGGGCTGTGATCCCAGTTTACCTTTACTACCAGGTGATAGGTACCTGTATCCACATCGGTAATATCTACCCACTGGCATTCGAGCCCGGCACTGTATATATCGCCGCAGCCGTGCGAAATTCCCATATTGCCGCAGCCATACTGCGACGATCCTCCACCGCTGCATTCCAGGTCCATTACACAAAAACCATTCTTAAAGCCAATGGGTATTTCGTGCCCGTTCAGATCGAAAAGCTGGTATTTGGCATAGCCTACATAATGTGCATGCTGGTGGCAGTTCACATAATCGAACTGAGGATTGGAAGGGCTGGCCTGCCCTATGTAATAGTCGGCATTGCCTATATTTTTAATGTGTGTGGTAAAGCGTATAATATCGCGCAGGCCGTAACCGTTGAGGCAACCTTCTTCTACCGAGCACTGGTCGGAGTTGCGGGTATCCATACTCAGCGAACTTTCCATGGCACTCTGCACCACCGTAAGGTCGGGCGAGGGGCACAGCGGACTGGGTGCATACAGGCAGGAACCGTTGTCGAGCGTGGCCTCGGGATTATAATTACAGGCCAACGGATCGGTACAACCCGTTATCTGCCCTATGTACTGCAGGGTCCAGCCTATGCTTTGGCCGTTGCACTGATTGTTGTAATCGTCGATACGGATATAATATGTAGTACCGGGCTGCAGTATGCCCTGCACATCGCTCTGCAGGCTGCAGTTATCGTCGTTGTAAAGTACGGTGGCCTGGTTATTTTCTGTCGGGGTTAGCCCCACACAGTAATCGTACACATAAATCTTGGTATCGCATGAACTTTGTCCGCAGGTAAATATGCGGTACAAGCCAGGCTGCGTTGGCACAAAGCTGTACCAGCTGTTGGGTTGCGGAGCCGTATACACACCCGGGGTAACCGGTGTTGCATTAGTGCAGGAGCTACCCTGGGCCATTGCCGAATATGCTGTAAAAAGCATAATACCAGCAAGTAATATTTTTTTCATAACATGGTAAGTTTAGCGTATATCAAACTTATCTATTTTTTTCCGTTCTGCAATCTGCATCGGTCTAAATAGCATGTTTTCATTATTTTACCCACTTACTTAGGATCGAAAAGCGGTTTGTAAACCCTCAGCTGCCGGGTTTTTAGCCTCAGCGGAGCTCCGCTGCGTTTCCATACACCCAGTTCAACCAGATCCTGAGCCGAACGGAAATTAGGCGTACAATACAAATAGCGTATGTTTTTGTGCAGTGTATCTATCTCTATATTTCCCTGTTCCAGGGCAAATGCCTTCCAGTTGTAAGCAGCATCCTTATGTTTGACGGTGGTAACAAAAATGGTTCCTGCAAGTCCGCTCGTATCGCCTTCGTAGGTATAGCTTACCTGCAACAGGTAATGACTGCTCTGCCGGGTATACGATGTTTGCGCATAACGTATAAAATGATCGAATTCCTTTTCAGGCGTAATGGAACGTAATGGCAGTATTTCCCGGAGCGAATCCACACAACTGTACTGCGAAAGATCGGCCTGCCCCTTTTCCCAGAAGGCATCTGCATCAAAGGAAAGAAGACTCAGCTGCTCTTCGGAGGGTTTTTCCAGCTGTGCAAAAACAGACAGGTAATAAGGTCGGGTCATACGGTACATATGTATAATACGCCGTTCGGCCTGAAGGGTTTGAAACAGGTTCAGCACAAAAAAAATGGCAATAAGCGGGTACACCACAAAGCGCACAAGGCTTTTGCCTACCCGCAGTATAAGGAAACCCAGCCCTGTAAACAGCGGTATATACATATCTATGGCCGCCCGCGAACTGAACGAACCGGCATACCACCAGGTGGTCCAGCACGAAATTACATACAAAAAGAGCAGGCAGCTGAAAAAGATAGCCGGCGCATTCCGCTCGCGCCGCAAGGATATAAATAAGCCTGCAAAGGCAAGAGCTGCCATAGGTGTATACAAAAACCATCCTTTTTTAAAGCTGAACAGGAAGGGAACTATATAGGGCGTTAAAAGATCGAGTCCTTCGCCGGGATTATTTTTATAGCTGTTTATAAACCATTCGCCCGACACTTTATGCCAGTATACCAGCTGTATGCTCAGTACAAAAAAAGCCGAAAGGCCTATAAGCAGGGTATGCAGCCATTTTTCGGACAGCCAGAAGCGCAAACGTGCCATAAACTCCCGAAGTGTAGCGGCTTCCCACAACAGGAACATAAGACCAAAAACGGCATCCGGCGGACGAATAAGTACCATAAGCCCGAAGCACAGCCCCAGGGCCAGTGCCTTTATATGGGTATTCTTCTTAAAATAACTGTGCAGCAGGCATATAAAAACACCTATAAGCATAAACTCGTACAGGTGCGAAACGCCCAGCTGGTTGCGGGCAAAAAACAGGTAATTTGTGCCAAACACCAGTATAAGCAGCAGCAGACCTGCCAGGCCCTTGCCGAAAAAGATACGGAATACACGCTGTGCCACATAAAGGCCCAGTATTACATAAAAGTAACAACCCAGCAGCATCATAAACATATACGGATACGAAAAACCGTTGCGCTCGTATCCGCCCAAAGCAGCCCAGGCCTCGGCCACAAGATAAAAAGGCAGGTGAAGTATGGCCCAGCCTGCTGTGTAACGGGTGTAATAAATACCAATGTCCGACTGCCCGAACTGGTAAAGGCTGTTATGCTGCAGCCCGTAAGTATCGGTAAGCTGCTGCATATACGAAAGGTCGCGCAGCATTACATCGTGCCCGTCGAATACCAGGGGCAGGTAAATATAATACCCGAACACATCCCAGGTATATACCGGGTAAATGCCTTTGGAGCATACCAGTATCATAAGTACACATACCACAGCTATAAGCGAGGCATGTTCAGCAAGAATGCGGCGTAATTTCATGTATAAGGAGTACTAAGAGCAACGAAATATACACAAACCCCGGCACAAAAGGCAAAACGCTTCGTTTTTACACCCAATATTAAAATGCTACTTTTGACGCGATGAAAGACCGTATTAAAAAATACGCCCAGATACTGTGGCAGCGGCACAAACTGTCGCCGGCCGTACAGATACAGCAGCGGCAGCTGTATTTATATTACCGCGAAAAAGTACAGGCCGGGATGCAGATTCCGCTTAATGAAACCGGGTTCCGTAATTTTTCGCAGTTCGAAGAAGATGGCCTGCTGCTTTTTATTTTTGCTGTAACAGGCATGAAGTATAAAACCTTTGTAGAAATAGGCTCCGACGACGGAGTAAACAGCAACTGTGCCAACCTGTACTTCCACTTCGGGTTCAATGGTCTTTTTATTGATGCCAATGCCCGGGCCATCGACCGCGGACGTTATTTTTACGGACGTTATCCGCATCCCTGGTTTCCAAAACCGCGCTTCGAATGCAGTTTTGTTTCCAGGGAAAACATTAACGAACTGTTACAGAAAAACCATATGAAAGGAAAAGTAGGGCTGCTTTCTGTAGATATAGACGGTAACGACTACTGGATATGGGATGCCATTACCGAGATAGAACCGCAGGTTGTGGTTATAGAAACCCATGTGGAATTCGGGTATAACGATATTGTGGTGCCTTACGATGCACAGAACAAGTTTAACGATGTACATTCGGTATACCACGGAGCCTCGCCGGTTGCTATGCAGAAACTGGGTAAGAAAAAAGGCTATAAACTGATAGGAGCGAACGAACTGGGGTTTAATTTTATATTTATAAAAGAAGGTTCCGATAATGGTTATTTCCCCGAAAAAGACCTGAGCGAACTGCTTACCCACCCCACCCTGGAAGCTGCATTTGCCCGTTTCGAAAGTGTTAAGCACCTGCCTTACGAGCAACCTCTCTGAAAAAAAATCCGTATCTTTAAACCAAATAAACAGTATTCATGAACAATACCCCGTATTACTACGAAAGCGAAGAAATAGCCCTGGCACAGAAACAGTCGGCCTTTATGTCCAAAACCTATGGCTGGATGTTCCTGGCCCTTATTATTACCGGAGTGGTGGCACACCTTACTGCCAGCTCCGAACAGGCTGTTACACTTATTTATGGCAACAGACTGGCTTTTTGGGTACTTATTCTTGCCCAGCTGGGGCTTGTGGTAGGTATAGGCCGCTTGCTCGATAAAATCAGCTACCCCTTAGCCGTAGCTCTTTTTATGCTGTATGCCGGGCTTACCGGGCTTACCTTCGGTGGCATATTTATGGTTTACAGTCAGCAAACCATTGCACTGGCCTTTTTAAGTACCTCTGCCCTTTTCGGCAGTATGGCCGCCATCGGTTATTTCACCAACCGCGACCTCAGCTCACTGGGAACGCTGCTTATGGCCGGGCTTATAGGTGTGGTTATTGCTTCGCTGGCAAACTGGTTCCTTAAATCCGACACCCTTACCTGGGTTATTACCTATGTAGGTTTGGCCGTTTTTATGGGGCTTACTGCCTACGATAACCAGAAGCTTAAACACATGGCTCTGCAGCTGGATGGCGAAGGAGCTCGTAAAGGTTCTATTTTTGGTGCACTTACCCTGTATCTCGACTTTGTGAATATATTTCTTTTTATGCTGCGCATACTGGGCGGCAGAAAATAAGAACACCCATTTATATGTAAAAAGACCGTCTCGCTGCAGCAAGGCGGTCTTTTTTATTAAATACTATTGCCGCTATGCAGCCGTTTGTTTACTGCGCCAGTATCTTTCGAAGATAAAACAGCCGAAAGGCAGTACCGAGGCTACACCTGCCATAAAAGCCTGCTTAAACGACCAGCGCTCGCTGATGTATACATCAATAAGCATAAAAAAGTACAGGATAAAAAGCAAGCCGTGTGCCCAGCCGCCATACTTAACAAACAGGGGCATATCGGCACCGTATTTAAGCGGCATGGCTATAAACAGCAGAAACAGGAAGGAAATACTTTCGATAAGAGCTACCGTTCTAAAGCGGCCATCGGCCGTTTTGAGTGTGTACATACGCTAAAAATTTTGTTCAAAGATCGTTAAAATTCTAACGGTGCTTTCTAACAAAATTAGTGATTTTTCGGGCCGGGTTGTTCCACGATCGAATAACCATTCCCTTTCTTTACCACAACTTTTTTCCCTTCCAGTATATCGTAAAAATCGCTCCGAGAAACCTGTATCGATCTCAGGGCATTCTTAATAATAAACTCAGGTACAGGATCTATATGTGTCTGTATGATCACCGGTCTTCGCAGGTCTGCCCGTGTATATTTGACATGTCCGCTATTGATACCCATACATTTACACTGAGCCAGTTCAAGGAAAGACTCAAAGGTCGATAAAGAAATATTCCGTAAATGTCTTACTGTCATCAAATAGCAAGCTCCAGGGACTCATGGATGGTTTTTACATTGGGTTTGGAAGATATGATCCTGAACTCTTCGTTATCTTCCTTCATCTCTTTTATATCCGGAGCTTTTATACGTCTCTTGGCGCGATTGGTGGTCCATCCCAGACGTTCCAGTTCGTCAAAGAGTGTATCTTTATTTTCCATGTAGGAAACAGTTTCCTGCAATATATGTGTGAAAGAATCCTTTGCTTCCATCTCGGTATTGCCATAACCGGTAAGGTCAAGAGCCGGCGCATACACAAAGAATACCTTGTCTTCAGACCAGATGTATAGTCTGAGACGTATTTTATGCATAAACTTATTGCCTGTAAGAATTCCCCGGTACTGTCCTTTCTTAGACATGGATACTGATTTGTCTATAAAGTTAAGTATTTTTTTGAAAAGCGCGAAACAAAAAAGGCCCCTTTTCAGGAGCCTTTATATGTTTTAAAACCTATGTATAATTTCAATATTGAACTCTTTCAGTTCGGCCCGGGCCTTTTCCAGATCGGGGGCAAAACCCAGCAGATATCCACCGCCGCCGCTTCCGCAGAGTTTAAGGTAATAGCTTTCGCTTTCCAGACCCTTTTTCCAGACCTTGCGGAACTTTTTGGGAATCATCGGATCCAGGTGGGCAATAAGGAAGTGCGACAGCTCTTTTACATTGCTCAGCAGATCTTTGGCCTCGCCTTTCAGGAATGCTTTTATACAATTGTCGTTAAAGGGTATCATTTCTTTACGTACCAAGCCCAGAAAACCTTCTTCTTTACATTTATCGAGGAAAAGCTGTACCAGGGGACCGGTTTTACCTACCTGCTTGGTATCGATAAGAAAAATACCTCCGTTACCGGTTTTTACACTTTCGGGTATCTGTACCGCTCCTATTGCTTCTTTGTTTTCTATAAGCAGAGGATGCTGCAGATAGCATATAAGCGGATCGAGGCCGCTGCTGGTACCATGGAAATAGCACTCCATCCTGGCAAACTGCGCTTTCAGCTTAAGTATATCGTCGGTACCGGGCTTTTCTTCGTTGTATACTTTATCGAATGCATAACGCTCGTACAGGGCAGCCACCAAGGCACCGCTGCTGCCTACACCATAGCCCTGGGGTATGGTACTGTCGAAAATAATGCCTTTTTCGATATCGGTATTCAGGGCTTCCATATCGAAACCGAAACCCAGCTCACCTTTATCTACCAGTTGCTGCAGGTATGCCGCATACTTTTTAAGGTCGGCATTACTCTGCTTTGCCTCTTCTTCGGAAAGATTGCGGCTTTTGAAGGTTAACTTTCCCTTGTAAAAATCGAAGGGAATAGTAAGCCCCATAGAGTTGTGAATGATGCTGTACTCACCAAACAACAAAATCTTTGACTTGAAGTTTTTGTTTGCCATTGCGGGTTATTTCAGTTTTACCGGGCCATTACCTTCCTGGTCAAAGATAATGGAATTTTCGGGTAAATGTTTAGCTATTTCGTTTTGCAGGAAGCTGTGCACCTTTTCTTTCTCGCTTGCGGGATAAATAAGGTGAATATTGGGTCCTGCGTCCAGAGTAAAACACATACGTATGCCGTGTTGTTCGCGGTACTGCTTCATAATATCGAGCAGTTCCAGGGTTTTGGGTTTCATGAGTATGAACCAGGGGTAGCTCATCATCATCATACCATGCAGGGTAAGCGCCTCATTTTCTACAAGTTCGGCAAAACGATTAAAATCGCCTTCGCCAATGGCCTGCAGCAGGGCATCCATGTTCTCGCGGGCATGCTCAAAACGGCGTGCCGCAAAAGGATTGGTATTCATAAGTCCGTGTCCGGCACGGGAGCTGACACTTTTTTCGCCACGGTCGCAAATGATAATGGAATCCTGCAATCCGCGAAAGTCGGGATGTACCTCCCCTTCGTATTTACTGGCATACAGATCCGATGTTCCGGGCAGAGCCTCTATGGCTCCCCAGCTTACCAGTCCGCCGTAAACAGAGCGGCTCGCGCTGCCACTGGCCAGGCGCGAAAGAATACTGGCCTCACGGTAAAAGGAAGCATCGTCGGCATGCAGGCCAAATACACGGCGCTCCATTTCTACCAGGCACATGCAAAAAGCACTCATACCGCTTGCCGATGAGGCAATACCGGCCGAGTGCGGAAATGTATTTACCGATTCCAGGCGGAAACGCATACCCGACAGGTAGGGACGCTGAGGCAGCTGACTTTCCAGGAATTTTCTAATCTTGTTTCCGAACGCTTCGTTGGCTTTTCCTTCGAAATAAAACTCTACTTCAGGACCATTCTCCGCCGCCGACCATTCCATTTCGGTTTTGGTATGGCAGGCCGAAAGCGTAATGCTTACCGAAGGATTGGCTGGTATCTGGTTATCGTATTTACCCCAGTATTTTACCAATGCAATGTTCGAAGGACTGGTCCATGCCGTATGACCTTTCGCAAATTCGGCCGGAAGTGTTTCCGGATATGTTTGTGTTTGTGCGTTCATGTTAACTTCGCAATAGGACGTTTGAGTACCCCAGAATTGTTACAAAACCTTTGTCAAAAAAATATTTACGAACCGTTTCTTCCTCATTTTCAGACACTACCATTACAAAGTCGCCCCCCCATGCGCCCATACTCTTAACGGCACCATTAAAATCGGAGAAATACTTTTCCTGAACCGGTGTTGTATTCAGTACCCGGGCCATAATGGTTTCGTGCTCTTTCATAAGTACGGCCAGCTGCTGCGGATCTGCAGCCCTGCAAAAAGCGTCGGATATTTCGCTTATGCGCTGTATGTCTGTTTCCATGATACGCGCTTCTTTAAAGAATTTTTTTACTTCGGCCGAACTGTTTTGTTTGTTGCCCAGGTATACAAAAAAGATATGCTCTTTAAAAGGCGGATCGAAGGAGGCTGTTTCCACCTCTGCACCGGCGGCGGTTTTTGTAAAGAAAACCGGACCGGATGCAATGGCACAGGCCAGGTCGTAGCCGCTGCCTCCAAAAGTATCGGCCAGCAAACGGTAAGGATCGGTATGGGTATATTGCGCCAGCAGAGCCAGTAAAGTGCTGCTGGTTCCCAGCCCCCAGTCGCGGGCAAAATCGGTATCGAAACGCAATTCCTTACCACGGAACAGGGTGTATGCCTGTGGGTTCTGGCGCAGTACAGAGGCCAGTATCTCTTCCAGGCGGTCGGCAACAGAGCGGTTATTGGTAGTGGTAACACACAGGCTGCTGTCGAGCCGGGCCTCGAACCAGTCGTTACCCAGTTCGGCACTATACCAGTGGCAACTGTCGCCGGCTATATCGCTTACCTGCATCTGCTGCCCGTACGATAGCGGTAAAGCCAGGGCCTTAGCACCTTTCAGCACCATGTACTCGGCCGTAAGTAAAAATTTGCCGTGAGCGCGGTACACCATACCCTTATCCGTGGTTGAGAATATTTTCGCGGTAAGCTATAAGAAAGCTGCGTACCGAGTTAAATGACACTTTATTGTGTTTGAAGTATTCTACAGCTTCTGCTTTTTCGGCTTCTGTGGCCTCAAAATGGTTCAGAATATTCAGCAGGTGCATTTTCATATGTCCTTTCTGAATGCCGCTGGTAGTAAGCGAATGCAGGGCTCCGAAGTTATTGGCCAGACCGGCGGTAGCCGCTATCATCATCAGTTCGCGGGCATCGGGGTTACCCAGCATCTGTATAGAACGGCGCGCCATCGGGTGCAGGGCTGTAAGTCCGCCCACTACGCCCAGAGCCATAGGCACTTCCAGCACGTATTTAAATGTATTGTTACTGAGGTCGATATAAGTAAGCGACGAATATTTTCCGCTGCGCGAAGCATAGGTATGCCCGGCAGCTTCTACGGCACGGAAATCGTTACCGGTGGCCAGTACCAGCGAATCAATACCGTTGTATATCCCTTTATTATGGGTAGTGGCACGGTAAGTATCTACGGTAGCCACTTTTACGGCCATGGCAAACTTGCGGGCAAACTCCTCTGCACCTATTTTTCCGTCTTCGAAAGAGCCCAGCTCTTCAACAGGACACTCTACCCAAACACGCACCAGGCAATCGGGGGTGTAATTGCTGAGGATGCTCATAATTACATCCACATTTTTTTCACTTTCGGTAAGATCGTTGCGATCTTCGAAGAAGTTGCGCAGTATAGTGGCAAATTCTTCCAGGCAGGAATTAATAAAATTGGCCCCCATACTGTCGCAGGTCTCAAAAGAGGCCTTCAGCTGGTAATATCCGGGCTCGTGGGCGGTCATATCTACCAGTTCCACATCCAGTATACCACCACCGCGTTTCTGCATGTTGGCGGTTATATGCTGTGTTTGTTCAAACAGATCTTTTTTAAGCTCGGGAAACAGCTGCTCCAGCTTTTGTTTTTCGCCGTTCCAGATAAAATGTACCTGACCCAGCTTGCGTGTATCTACAATTTCGGCATGGAAACCGCCGCGTGTGCTCCAGAATTTGGCACTTTTCGAGGCCGCTGCCACTACGCTGCTCTCTTCAATCACCATGGGCATCATATAGCTTTTGCCGTTTATGATTACATTAGGTACTACCCCGTACGGAAAATAGTAATTGGTGATGGTATTCTCCGAAAACTCGTCGAACACCTTCTGCAGGGCAGCATCGGAATGATTGAAAGAGTTCAGTTCTGCCTCTGCCTCTGTGGCATTGGGAAACAGGGAGGCGGTAGCTTTCAGCTTTTCGGCCTTGCTTAATTTGGAAAATCCGTTGGCAATACGGCTTATGGCATTTGTGTCCGTCATTAATGTGCGCTTTTAAAAACGCAAAGTTAGACGTTTTCGGGCAAACAATGTTACAAAAGCAGGGAAAGGCCTTTTTATAGAAGCGTTAAAATACGCTGATTACTGGTTTTTTAAACCTTAATACGCTTTACCTGCATAAATCTGTACCTTGCCTGCTGTAAAATACGTACATCCATCATGCTTACATACACATACCTGTTTCGCCCCGGTTATGGCAGCGAACATATGCTGCTCGAATTCCGCGACGCGCAGGATCTTGAACATTTTGCGGCCTGCTTTTTTGAAGCCATTGCCCTGCTGGAACCGGAAATACTGAAAACAGAACTGATACTGGGTTCCGAACGGCTGTTTACCATACAGTGCCGCATGGGAACCTTTACTCTGTCGCACGACGATTATGATTTTGTTTTTATACTGTGCGACGAACGGCAGGACTGCCTCTTTGAAACAGAACGCCTGCTGGCCTTAAGTCCGCATTTTGTAAAGGAAGAAGTAAGTTTCGACGATTACCGCATCAGCGAATCCTGAAAAAAATAAAAGCCTTCCCCGTTATGGAGAAGGCTTCTGTTTATCTTTAATGCAACAGTGAGGCTTATTATTTGCGAACCACTATTTTTTCCATAGCCAGCAGCTTGCCATCGTTCTGGTAAAGCATAAAGGCATACGAACCTGAGGCCAGGCTGCCAAGCGATACCACGCCTGAGTTTACCGTGCTGCTCTGCACCAGTGCCCCTTTCATATCGAACACTTTGTAAACGGTACCGGCAGGTACATTGTGCGAGAAACGGATCTCGTCCGAAGTAGGATTCGGGTATACACTCAGTTCGGGCATGCTTTCGAAATTTTCGATGCCTATCAGCAGCGATTCGTTCGAAATAAACTGTGCACTTACCGGCTGATTCGTGGTTTCGTCTACTTCAATGGTAGCAAAACGGTAATCGTAGTTATTGGCAAAATACTCGTAAGTAGTAATGGTATCGGTACCTGTGGCATTACCCAGCATTCCGGCCAGCTCGGGCGAGAAAAGGGCAATGGTTTGTGCAAACTGCTGGTCGATCAGGTTCCAGCCCTGGGTAATATTTATGATACCGGGTATTACAATCGGATTACCGAAATAGGCATAGGTAGTATCGATGTTTTCCTGTACCACTTTGGCACGCAGTACGGGTACTACAGCCAGGTCGGTAGTAAGGTTACCCCATGCATCCACATTGGCATTTATATCCGACCGGCGCTTAAGCCATACCGAATCTACCTTAATGTTGATGTTACCCATCAGGGGTACGGTAACGTTTGTATCCACACCGATGTATACTTTTTCGTCGAACTGGAAGTTCCCGCCGAAATTATCGAGATAATTGGTAGGGAAAGGCAATACTGTATAGGAAGGATTGAAATTAACGGCGATCGGATAGCCGCTGAATTCCAGCTCGGTACCTACAGCACTTACCGATGCACTCTGTTTGTTCAGGTAAATAACAGTATTACCCTGTACCTGTGCAATATTGGAAGTGGGGAACTGAGCTCCGTTAGGCAGTGTTGACGGATCTACGAAAAAGATCGTATCCAGCGAACGGGTTTCCAGCGAAGTAAAGTCCCACGACTGGTTTGTGCCGGGGTTACCTATGGGCAGATTTGTTGGTGGCAGATTGTCGGTACCCATATACACTTCGTCGCCGGGAGAAGCAAAATCGTTTACTCCGATTGTGATCTGGGCCTGAAGTAATGTTCCTGCAGAGATGGTAAAAATGAAAGGTAATAATCTTTTCATGATAGTATATAAAACAATTTGTCTGTAAGTTCAAAGATAAACTTTATTTTTTGCCTAACCATCAAAATATGTAGGGGTTGAATTGCAGATGTCTAATATTTCCGTACATTCGTCGAATAAAACAACCCCCTCTGTGCCATATAAAGAAGTAAACGAAGATCACCTGAAAGTATACTATCCCATAGGAGAAGTAGCTCAGATTCTTGGCGTAAACGTTTCATTAATAAGATACTGGGAAAACGAGTTTTCGGCTCTGAAGCCTGTACGCAACAAGAAAGGCAATCGTTTTTTTACCCGGAACGATCTGGAATACCTGCGCCGCATTCATCAGCTTGTAAAAGTGCAGGGGTATACCCTGGACGGTGCCAAAAAGTTTCTCGAAGAATCGGAACAGGAATGGCGGCGTAAGCAACATCTTATACAGCGCCTGGAGAATATACGCGAGGAACTTGAAAACCTGAAAAAATCGCTGCAGCTCTGAGCCGTTTCCTTTTTGTACCTTGCTGCACTTTTTATTTATCCGTCTGATGAAAAAAATATTTATGACCATTGTTTTAACTGCAGTTCTGGCCGATGCCGATGCCCAGAAGAACAAAACCGAGATTGTGGAGCTCTCCACTTCGTACGGCAATATGTACGTATATCTGTACGACGAAACACCCAAACACAAGGCCAATTTTCTGAAATTAGCCTCAGAGGGTTTCTACGACAGTACTACATTTCACCGGGTTATTGCAGCCTTTATGATACAAGGGGGCGACCCCAATACCAAAACGGCCGAAAAAGCACACCTGGCAGGCCAGGGTGGCCCCGGCTACACCATTGATGCCGAGATACGGCCCGAGCTATACCATCGCAAAGGCGTACTGGCAGCAGCACGTATGGGCGATGCCGCCAACCCAGCAAAAGCCTCCAGCGGATCGCAGTTCTATATTGTACAGGGCAAAAAACTGAACGATCAGGAGCTGGCTATGGCCGAAAAACAGCGCCAGATGCGTAACCCATCGTTTAAACTGCCCGAAGAGATTAAAGAAGCTTACCGCACAGTAGGCGGAACACCCTGGCTCGACGGCGAATACACCATTTTCGGCGAGGTGATAAAAGGGATGGATGTAATTGATAAAATTGCGGCCGTTAAAACTCTTCCCGGCGATAAACCCCAAACCGATATACGCATCAGTGCCCGCGTAATTAAGGTAAGTAACAAAGAACTGGAAAAAGAGTACGGTTTTAAACCAGCCAAAGCCGCTAAGGAAAAAAGTAAAGACAAAAAGGGCCGCTAACACTGCCCCGAATGCATAAAAACAAAAGGCTGTCCCGCTTCTGACGAGACAGCCTTTTTTATGTGAAAATAAAAAACCAAACCTCCTGTTTTAAAAAACCGCAAAACTCCGTTATAACCGGCGCCTATACCTGTACGTACGAAGTTCTGCGGTCTTCTGTTTATGAATCGTTACTCTTTCATCCTTATTCTTTGGTCGTTTCTATTTTAAGAACGCCCTCGCTGAAGTTGGTTACATTTACCGAGCATGTATACCTGCCCTTTTCCAGCGGTATGGCATCTACTACATCCAGCGGCTGCAGGATAAATTTCTTTTCCTGTATGCTCAGTGTAATGCCGGGAATGGCATAGGCTTCTGCAAAAGGCTGGTAACAGGTAAGATCGCCCTGGGGCACCGAACCGTAATAGGCCGTATAAGAGCCCGGATTAAACAGCACATTGCAAAAGTTGTACTTGCTTACATTGCGTATACGAATATTTACCATCGACGAGTCTTCTTTACAGGGCACCAGCATGGCCGGTTCTGTACAACTCTGCCTTTCGTTGCAGGCAAACAGCGCTATAAGTAACAACACCGGTGCAGATGACAGATAAATGCGTTTCATACTCTGTGCTTGCGTAATTTTTTATTACCCTGCAATAGCAATTACGCCGGCCGGTGCAAAATTGCCCGACTGATTATACGTATACAGGTAAATACCATTATCGCCTATAAACATGGCCAGGCCATTGTACATAATTACATCTTTCACATTCAATCCGTTCAGTTCCTGCAAGCTCTGCAGATCGGCCGGATTAGCGGCATTAAACACCTTTACACCGTGTGTGGCTTCGCATATGGCCAGCACCTGTCCGTCTATACCCAGGCCGTGCGGGTTTGTCATAGGATAGGTACGTATCAGCACAGGATTCTGCACCTGGTTTACATTCAGCACATCCAGCTGGTTATTACCATTAAGGCATGGAGTACCATTGCGCAGGGTTACATAGGCAATATCTTCGCTTACAACAACCGGGTCGCAGGCTGTAGCATGCGTAAACTGACCGGCAAACACAGGTGTTGCAGCATTCTGCAGGCTATAGATGAATACGCCGTTCTGGCTGCCGATAAACAGGAATCGCTCATACGCCACAATGGTTTCGATATTCATACCCACCTGCTGCTCCGATGTTTTGGAAGGATTTACAGGATCGGCAATCGAATACGCGCTAAGGCTGCTGGGACTTACACTGTACAGGAAGTCGCCGCGTACGGCAAAGGCTGCGAGGGATCCACCTCCCGAAAATACCGCAGGCCCGCCGCCGCCGTTCGATGTCAGCGAAAATCCACCGCCGCCGGCCATATCCTCCATCGTATAAAACATGGTATTAGCACCGGGCGTACAGGCATTTTCGTCCTTTATCTTCTCAATGTTCCAGCTCACAACCACTCCTTTTGCCGGATCGGGCTCCACTACCGGGTAACCCGCCTTTGCCTCCGCCTTAAACGGATTATACGGGAATACATCGTTCAGGCGTTTTATTTCCTGCGGGGATGCAGGATTACTGATGTCGATCACCAGCAGGTCTGTATAACTGTCGGCCAGCAGGTAATTACCTTTCACCGCCACATCCACCACACCCGGGATGTTTACAAATACCAGCTCTTGCGGGGCCGAGGGGTTACTTATATTATAAATATGTACCCCTTTGTTCAGGTCGCTCACAAAAAGCAGGTTATCGGTACGCCAGAATTTAGAAGGTACTTCCAGCACCTGCGATGCCGAAAGAGAAACAGGTTTGCGCAATTCCTCGTACGAAAGGTACACAGGTACGTTTGCGTCGTAAATGGTTTCTACACTGCATTTATCCCGGCATCCGGAAAAAATGAGCAGCGACATGCACAGGGCAGCTGAAAATCGGATATACTTCATAAAGTTGCTGTTGTTTTGTTGTTTCCGGTTAAGATGCCTGCAGCCGGCGAAAGGTTGCACCGGAACAGAAAAAAAAATTAAAAGCAGGTATCGATGCAACCCTTATTGCACTTTGCGCATCTATAAGAACACAACAAGTACTCTTACACATTATGAAAAAATACATAAGTTCCCTGCTCCTGGGCTTGCTTAGCCTGCCGCTCGCCGCGCAGAAAGAGAGCATAGCCCTGCTGCTGCCGCGCAAAAAAATGTTAGGTGTGTACAACACTTCCACCATCAGCATTATGCCCCGTATGAGTTCCCAAAACTATTACCCCTATCCTTATTACGACGGGCTTATTGCACCTTATTACCCCGCTTCGGGTACAGAAGCCCGTATAGCTTTCAGTTTCCGCAATACCACAGGTTACCGCTTTTTCGACTTTCTGAACCTGGGTGCAGGTACGGGTATAGAACGTTTTGAATCGCTGGCCCTGAACATGCCTTTGTACGGCGAAATTTCGGGGAACCTGCTCAACAAACGTTTTACTCCCGTATATTTTGCACAGGCCGGCTACGGAATCAGTTTCAAAACAGCTCCCGAAGGCGACAGCTTTTACCGGGTAACCAACACCTCGGGGGGAATGATGCTGGCCGGGGGAATAGGTTTTGCCGGACGTATAGACCGCAACACCATTCTTCGGCTTAACTTTGGCTACCGCATGCAAAAGGCTTCCTATACCTCGGAATATACACCCTACGGCAGCCCGATGCAGACGCAGATACGCAATATGACCTACCATCGCCTGGAAATGGGAATAAGTTTTACCTTTCAGCAGTAAAACGCACCTTTTTGGAGATCACGAAGGATATACTGGACGGATGCCGCTCCGGCAAAAGTACCTCGCAGGAACACCTGTACAGGTTGCTTACGCCCCGTCTTTTCCCGGTTTGCCTGCGCTTTGCCGCCTCCCGCAGCGAAGCCGAAGACTATATGCAGGAAAGCTGGATCCGGATCTTTCAGAAAATAAATAATTTCAGGAACGAAGGCTCGTTCGAAGGCTGGGCCCGCCGCATTACCGTTACCACCTGCCTGGAAGGACTACGCCGCCGGAATATACAGTTCGACTCTCCCGCAAACCTCTCTGCCCTGCAGCTAAGCGAAGATGCCACGGCCATCTCCGGCATCTCGGCCGCCGAACTCATAGCCCTTATTCAAACCCTGCCCGCTGGTTACCGTACCGTTTTTAACCTGTATGTAATGGAAGAATTCACACACGAAGAAATTGCCCGGCAGCTGGGCATAAGCGAAGGCACATCCAAATCGCAGCTGGCCCGTGCACGTATGCTCCTGCGCGAAAAAGTGGCTCATCTGCACAGCGAAGCTAAACCTCAACATGCTCCAAAATGAACGATTCAACAAAATACAACGACGAGCAACTGCGCCGGCAGCTGGAAAACTACGCCGAAATGCCTTCGGATAAGGTATGGAGCGGCGTAACGGCTGCACTGGAACAGAAAAAGAAAAAAAGGCGCCTGCTGTTCTGGATTCTGCTGCTGGGAGGTATAGCCAGCGGCAGTACAGTGTGGTTCTTTGCCGGCTCAACGTATTCCGGAGCCGTATTAACGGCACAGCAAAACCAGGAACCTAAGCCCGCCCAACCCGCCGCGCCGCAATCTAAACCGGCTACGGCTGCAGGAAAAAACCCACAGACGAATACAGCCAACACAGCTTTGGCTGCAGAAAAGAGCAATATACATTCGTACAGCAATTCGGTTACTACAGCCGGTACAAGCGCTCCGGTTTCCGGAAAAGGCACAAAGCATACACAAAACAACGCAGGCCGGGCTCCTGAAAACATTGCACAAACTCCGGCCGGCAATACCGGCAAAAAAGACGGCAGCCAGCATACAAATACGGGTGTGCCCCAGCTGTCAGACAACGGAAACACTTCCGCAGCGGCTCATACTCCCGGCAGAAGTTCAGCTACAGGTAAGGGCATTCCGGAAAGCAGCTCCCGGCAAGCGTCTGTTTCTGCCGGCATAGTGGCAGATACCCCTCACCCACTTAGCCTTACACCCCGCAGAACACTTAGCCTCAGTAACGGAATACCACAGCCTGCGTTACTAAAGAACCGGTTCCGCGACAGCACAACTTTGTATAAGACCATACCTGCTGTTTCTGTAAAAATTGCCCCTTTCATCAGCCTCGAAGCTTCGGCTGGTTCTGTATGGTACAAACGCAATCAGGTTCCCGCCAACGATATAAGCTCCGGCAATGCACAAACACGTAAATCAGGTATTTATGCCGCGGCACTGCTCAGGGGAGGATTCAGTTTCCGCAGGTACGCATTCTTTTCACTCGGTGTAGGATACGAGTACTTCAGGTTTTCGAACCCCTATGCACTTACCTATACCTCAGTGCCCGGAGCCGGTAGCGGTAACCTGAACCAGGACCTGAATACTCCTTCGTTCGAAGCCTATGGCGACGTAAACATTCCGCTGCCCATAAGCAGCTACAATGGTTCACAAACCATCAACGGCCGCCTGCGCATGAATACCCACAACATTTTTATACCTCTCGATATGGGCTTTAGCTTTCCGGTACTGCATAATTTACACTTAGGTATCAGCGGTGGACCCGCCCTGCATTTTCTGCTGAAACAGGAAGTGTATTTCCTGAGCGAAGACGGCAGCAAAAAACCTGTAAGCATAAGCGAACCTTCGCGGGTAAACGTTTCGCTGGGCATCGAACCTTCGCTTAGTTATCATATACACGGAGGCCTCTCCATTTTTGCTTCGGGTGCCTTCCGCTATCATATGCTCAGTGCCGTAAAAGACCCTTCTATACGCAGTATGCCCTACCGTGCAAGCGGCCAGCTGGGCGTACGCCTGTACCTGAATGGTGTCAGGCCCTGAGTACTGCCACGCTACTTTCTATGCTCATCGGCAAATAAAAAAGCCTTCCGCGCAACCGGAAGGCTTTACTTTTTTACATCTTTATGAAAGATCTTAGCGGCGTGCTCCTATATGGTCGGTGAGCTGCTTAACACTGCTTTCGAAGTCGAACGTAGGATAGATCACAAAATAGTTCTGGCGGTCTACACAGTAATCGTAGCAGTATTTGGCCACATCCAGCTTGCTGTTTTCGAAGCTCAGCAGGTCGCACATTTCTTTTATCTGTGCTGCTGTAAACCAGCTGCTGCGGGTTTGCTGCTTAATGGTATTGATACGGCTGTCGTCGAAGTTCTGGCGGGTAACCGTGCTTTTGAACTGTGCAAAGGTGGCCGGATCCATAGATCCCATAGGCTGTGCATTGTTCCAGCCCGGGTTATTGTTATTCCAGTTGGGATTCTGATTGTTCCAGTTCGGGTTCTGGTTGTTCCAATTGGGATTTTGATTGTTCCAGTTCGGATTCTGATTATTCCAGTTGGGATTCTGGTTGTTCCAGTTCGGGTTCTGATTATTCCAGTTCTGTCCGAAACCGTAATCCAGTCCGAAGAAGGGGTTCCAGTTCTGTCCGAAGTTGAACATACCTCCGCCGGGGTTATACATTCCGTTCCACATCTGGTTCCACAGGTCGCTGTAGTTTCCGTTGCCGGAAGGCATATTCAGCGGCATGGTATTAAGAAGGTACATGCCCTGCATGGTAAAGTAATCTACAATATAACGCATATTGTTCTGCAGGTTCAGATTGGTGCGGTAAACCAGCACCCCGCTGCGCATAATAGTCACAAAATTGCTGGGACCCGGTTGCAGGTCGAAAAAGCGGAAACGACCGGTATTGGTAGTAATACTCTGGTTATTTATGGTTACGGTAAACACACCGTTTTCGGGTATACGGATAAACACTTCGGCATAACCGGGCATGTAATTATAATTCCACATATAGGTCATGGAACCACTGTTCATGGTACGGTTATTCTTGTTTACCGGGGCCGAATTAGGCAGAAGCGTACCGATCTGTCCGGGATTCTGGGCAAATACCGGAACTCCGGCGGCCAGAATGGTAAGTAGTGTAAAGAAACGTTTCATATTCTGATGTATTATATGGTTTCAAATGTAAGAGCATTTACTCAATTCACTACAAAGGCGGTGCCTAATTTTTTACATTACCGGTCTTAAGTCCCTGTTTGGCTAAATATTAACAAAACGAGCACCTGGCAGGCAAAAGCCGGCATCTGTGAAGCAGAAAGCTACAAATACTCGGCTTGCATACTAAAAAGATTCCTCGTACCTTCGTTACAGAAACATCCATTTAATAGTATGACAACGCATATACAACCAATGTTACCCGAAGGCTCTTTTAAAAACAAAACAGCTATTGTTACCGGAGGCGGTACGGGGCTCGGACGATCGATGACGCGCTATTTCCTGCAGCTGGGGGCCAATGTGGTAATTACCTCGCGCAAGATAGACGTACTTAAAGAAACGGCGGCCGAGCTGGAAGCAGAAACCGGCGGCAAAGTACTGCCCCTGGCCTGCGATGTGCGTAATTACGAAGAAGTGGAGGCCATGCTGAAAGCTGCCATAGACACTTTTGGAGGGGTAGACATACTGGTAAACAATGCCGCAGGCAATTTTATTTCGCCTACCGAACGCCTCAGCAACCGTGCTTTCGATACCATCATTGACATTGTGCTTAAAGGCACCTATAACTGTACGCTGGCCGTAGGTAAATACTGGATAGCAGAGAAAAAGCGCGGTAATATGCTGAATATAACCACTACCTATGCCTTTACCGGTTCGGGCTATGTGGTGCCCAGTGCTGCCGCCAAAGGCGGTGTGCTGGCCATTACCCGCTCGCTGGGTGTGGAATGGGCTAAATACGGCATACGTGTAAATGCTATCGCACCGGGGCCCTTCCCTACCAAAGGAGCCTGGGACCGCCTGTTTCCGAAAAAATTCGCCGAAATGATAAAACCCGAAATGCGGGTTCCGCTCAAACGTGTAGGCGAACACCAGGAACTGGCAAACCTTGCCGCTTACCTGGTAAGTGATTTCAGCGCTTATGTTACCGGCGAAGTGGTAACCATCGACGGTGGTGAATGGCTGAATGGAGCCGGCGAATTTAACTGGCTCGATATGATGACCACCCCCGAGATGTGGGACGAAATTGAAGCTGCCATCCGCTCCAGCTCCAAACCTAAAGAATAATAAAGGTACTCGATACACAGCTGTACCGAGTTTGATTACCTTTGCGCTGTGCCAAAAACCGTACAGATACAGCTGGAACCTGAAAAAGCATTCGATACCCAGGCTCAGGCCCGGGCATTACGCAGTTCGGGTATCGTATTCGACCATTTCGAAGTAAACCGCCGCAGCATCGATGCCCGTGGCGGAAAAGTACGCTACCAGCTGGCCATTACCTGCTATACTGCTGCAGAAACAACAGCAAAACAAACCTATATTCCCCCCGCTCACAATGTAAGCAATGCTCCCGAAGTGCTGATCGTAGGCGCAGGACCGGCCGGTTATTTTGCCGCACTGGAATGCATTGCCCTGGGTATGCGCCCTCTGGTTATTGAACGCGGCAAACCTGTACGCGAACGCCGCCGCGACCTGGCACAACTTACTAAAAACCATGTAGTAAACCCCGAAAGTAATTACTGCTTTGGCGAAGGAGGAGCAGGTACCTACAGCGACGGTAAACTTTATACCCGCTCCGACAAACGGGGCGATATTGGTAAAGTACTGGATACGTTCTGCTTTTTCGGGGCGGATGAAGATATTCGCATTAATGCCCGGCCGCATATAGGAACCAATAAGCTCCCCGGTATTATGGAAAATATGCGGACCTTTATTGAGGAATGCGGCGGACTGATTTTGTTTGATACCCGGGTAAACGACCTGATCGTAGAAAATAACGTGCTGAAAGGCGTAAGAACCGCTAAAAACGAAACCCTGAAAGGCATAGGCGTTGTACTTGCCACCGGGCATTCGGCCGACGATATTTACCGGCTGCTGCGCTCGCATAATATCTACATCGAACCCAAACCCTTTGCACTGGGCGTTCGGGCCGAGCATCCCCAAAGCCTGATCGACAGTATACAATACAAAAAAGCCGACCGCGGCGCATTTCTGCCTCCGGCCTATTACAGCCTGGTAACACAGGTACAGGGCAAAGGAGTGTATTCTTTTTGCATGTGTCCCGGCGGTATTATTGCACCCTGTACCACAGAAGCAGGTATGATTGTTACCAATGGCTGGAGCCCCAGCAAGCGTAATAACCCCTATGCCAATTCGGGTATTGTTACTGAAATAAGCACCGAAGATGCTGCCGGCTGGGAAGAATACCCCGGCGATCCGCTGGCACTGTTGCATTACCGCACCCATACCGAACGCATGGCCTGCGAAATGGCAGGTAATACACAGGCTGCTCCGGCCCAGACACTTACCGACTTTGTAAAAGGCAAAGTATCGGCTGCATTACCGGCCTGTTCGTATACGCCCGGGGTACTAAGCACCGATCTGAGTGCCGTATTGCCAGGTCCGGTTGCCCGCAGACTGCAGAAAGGATTCAGCGATTTCGGGAAAAAAATGCATGGCTATTTTACATCAGAAGCCATACTGGTAGCTCCCGAAAGCCGCACCAGTTCGCCCGTGCGTATACCGCGCGATGTGCATACGCTTATGCATGTACAGGTAGCAGGCCTGTTCCCCTGTGCCGAAGGAGCCGGTTATGCCGGCGGAATCGTTTCCGCTGCCATTGACGGCAGTCGCTGTGCAGCTGCGGTAGCTGCCTTTGCCGGCCACGGAAAGTAATACGCTGATTTATGCTTTATTTAATAACTGCAGCAACACCTGTGTATGTGTGTGCCAGCTGAAGTGCTCCTCTACAAAAGTGCGGGCCTCCCGCCCCATTGTACGGGCCAGTGCAGAATTACCAAGTAAATGCCGGATGTGCGCGGCCAGCTCGTTTGCATTGCTGCCTACCAGCACGCAGGACTCCGGGGCGCGGATACCGTCGTTGGCATTGGGCGTGGTAACCACCGGCAGCCCGCAGGCCATCGCTTCCAGTATTTTGTTCTGCTGCCCGGTGTTAATGAGCATAGGCGCTACCATTACTGCGGCATCCTGATAATACATTACCGTATCGGGCACATTGGCCAGTACCTCTACACCCTGCATTGCAGCGGCCAGTTCGCGTATGCGCACATCGGGGTTACTGCCCACCAGCCTTACCGAAGGGTATATACCCTCCGCATGCAGCAGGGGCAGAATTTCGCGCAGCAGCCACACACAGGCTTCTACATTCGGCTTATAAGCCAGGTTGCCCACAAAAAGCAGATCGCACGACGGTGCTTCGGCAGCTGGACGAAAACGCTGCAGGTCGATGCCGTTCGATACAATATGTACCTGGTTACGCGCTGCAAAAGGTAACGCTGCACGGTCGCGCTCCGAAATAATACAGCTGTGCGTAAACTGCTGCGGCATCTTTGCTTCGTAATGCAGCATGCGCCGGTACTCCGAACGCCAGAAAATACGCTGCGGAAAAGCTTCGGTCTTTAGCCTCAGGAATACATTGTGGCTCATACAATCCATAAAATCGAGCACACAAATACGGTTCCCAACAGCTGCCCGATATGTTGCCATACGCACCATCTGAAAAAACACCGCATCCGGGTTGCACTGTTCTGTAAAGCGTTGCAGGGTTTTAAAGGCGGCGGCATTACGGTAATATGCCACCTGAAAAGGCATACCCGAGAAAAATGCTCCCAGGGCCGAAGTAAGCACCGATGCAAACGACAGCCGGCAGATACATATATCCCTTACCAGTGCCGAAAGCGCGGCAAGCTGTGCTGCATCCGGCTCTTCGTCGCTCACACAAAATACATACAATTCGTTATGTTCGGCCAGTACGCGTATCTGCTCCCAGGCCCTGAGCTTATCGCCTTTATCGGCAGGAAGCGGAAAGCGCGGCAGTACAAGCAGTATTTTACGGGGAGCTTTTGACACGCGCAAACCTACTATTTTTTATCGAGGCGGATCACATCTGCCAGGTATAAGCCAATACTTTTTGCCAGCGATTGGTAGGAAAAACAGGCCTGTACCTGTTTCCGGCCTTCCAGGGCCATATGCTGCCACCAGGCCGTATCGTTCAGGTGAGCCTCAAACAGCTGTATCAAATCCTCTGCCGTACGAAACGCTGCATAATGCAGACCCGGTTCCGCGGGCAAACCACGTATTGCTTCGGGAGTGGCCAGTACAGGAATGCCTGCCGCCCAGGCTTCGGGTATCTTCATACGCAGTCCGCTGCCCGAAAGCAAGGGTACTACCAGTGCATGTTTATCGGCAATGAACGCCGTATAATCTTCTATTTCGCCGTGGTAAAAAACACCTTCGGCCCGGGGGAGCTGTTCTGCATTAAAATGGCGCCCTCCGGCATGAAACTCCAGCTGAGGAAAACGGGCACGGAGTACCGGAAATATATCACGCACAAAAAACTGCAACGCTTCTGTATTCGGCAGCCAGTCCATAGCCCCCACATGAAACATCCGGAAAGCACCGCTGCCGCTGTACACTTTTTGTGTATCGGCAGCTGCCGATATACGGAATGCCGGAAAAACCACCTTTACTGGCACCTGTAATCTGCCGAAAAAAACGGCCGATGGTTCGGATATAGCCCATACTTCGGCCAGCAGATGTCCGGTTTTTTTTTCAAATTTTTCAAGACGGCGGGCCAGCAGATTCAGGTAATACCGCTTCGGCAGCAAACGGCTGTTAGCCGCCAGGCGATACCATACTTCCGATTCTATATTATGCGCCCTGTATACAAGCGGCGCCCGGCTTACCGATTTCAGGAACGGTGCCTGAGCCAGGGCAAACAGACCGTCGAGTAAAATTACCTGTGGCTGCATTGCCTCTGTTATGGCCTGTATCTGTTTCTGCACTTCGCTTTTCTGTACCCGTATCACATGGTAACTTTTGCTGCTGAAAAAAAGATTCAGCAAGGCGTCGCGCAGGTTTACACGGGTATTTACACGTATACTGCTCATGCTGAATGCAGGATCGTGCCATTCCGGGAACAGCGCCTGCGGATAAACGGGATGCTTTTCAGTGTCGAAAAATACAGCCTGTACAATACATCCGGCATCGAGCAGGTTTTGTATTATTGCCTTCGAGGCTGCCGTACCTCCGTCTACATCCGGGAAAGGCACCTTATTACCGATGAACAGTACTTTTATCTTTTCTTCCATCGCCGCCACATTATAAGTTTCTTGCCCAGCTCCTTATATGTTTCGCGTTCGAAAATTTTACTGTCGTTCGCGGCCATATAGGTTAACAATATGCCAAAAGGCAACAGCACCACCGTACTTATCCACATACCCCAGAAAGGAGTCATGGTAAGCGATTTGGCTGCCTTTTCGCCGATTGTGCTCAGCAGGTAATAGGCGATAAAGATAAGTGTGGCCGACACCAGGGGCAGGCCTAATCCGCCGCGTTTAATAATGGCACCCAGCGGCGCACCTATAAAAAACAGCAGTATACAGGCCACCGAAAGGGTAAACTTACGGTGCCATTCGGTTTTATGCCGGGCCAGGTTCTCGTTGCGGTATTTAATTTCGTTGGTATAGTCTTCGGCACGTGCACGGTTGCTGCGGGCCACGTTCAGTGCCAGATCGTACATCTGTATCTGCATCTCGGGTTTCAGCTCTGCAATCCAGTTATCGTTACCAAATTCTTCCAGGCTTATGAGTGCCCTTGAACTGTCGCGCTGTGCTACCGGTACGGTATAACGCGATTCGATCATGGTTTTGATATTTCCCGACATATTCGGGTTTAGCATTGCTATATTGCGTACACTGGCACTATCCTGCGAGGCAAAAGGATTTACCTGGGACGATGCAGAGCTTTTGCGACCGAAAAAATAAGTTTTACGCATACTTTGCGTATATGCATCCGAACGCTGCCTTCCTTCGTTACGTATATCGAACATGGCTTTATCCAGCTGCGAAATGGTCATCATCTGGTAATGATCTTTGTACAGGTTTTCTGATTCGCGCGAGAGTTTAAATTCTGACAGGTCGATAAGAATTACCTCATCGTTGAAACGCTGCACAGCCTCGGGCAGGTTGGGATCGCGCTTGCCGAAAAAGCCCAGCTCGTCGTAGGTTACACCTTTATGCAGTGCCAGCAGCAGGTAACGGTCGTCGGAAGTAACCTCAATACGCCCTGATTCGGCTAATGTTACCCTGGAATTACCCTTGCTGTAATCGGAGTGATCGTAAATCATTACATCGTGCAGGGTCTTTTTATCCTTTCCTACCCTTTCCACACGTACCACCAGGTCGGGAATACCGTTGTAGAACACCCCGGGCTGTATATCCAGTGCCGGACGCTGCTTTTGAATATCCATAATCAGCGAACGCGTTTTCAGGTTAGCCACCGGCAGTATGTTATTGGAAAAATAAAAGGCTGCCAGGGCCGTAATAAACGAAAATATAATGAGCGGCCGCATCAGGCGGTAAAGCGATACTCCTGCCGATTTTATGGCAACCAGTTCCAGACTTTCGGCCATACTGCCCAGGGTCATAATACTACTGAGCAAAATGGCAATAGGCAATGCCATCGGCACCAGGCTGGCCGATGTATACCACATCAGTTCCAGGATCACCGAGGTTTCGAGTCCCTTTCCCACCAGGTCGTCCACATATTTCCATACAAACTGCATAAGCAGTACAAACTCCGCAATGAAAAAAGTGAGGATAAACGGTCCCAGGTACGACTTTAACGTATAGCGATGTATGCGTTTTACGATGCTCATAATCCGACCTCAAACCTACGTAAAAAATGGGGTTTTATTGCAGCATGCGGCTTTTATAATTTTGGCAGGGGCATAGGCCGTTAAAAAAGCACAAAAACAGATTATGTTGTTTCCGAGGTCGTTATATCTGTAAAACAACGCCTATGCTTCTCCTACTTTATTTACTTCAGTGGTTTGCAGGCCCGGTCGATCTGGAACAGGCCCTGCGCCAGAAACAGGTACAGGCTTCTGTGCTTGCCAACAGCGCCTCCACTCATTACCAGAATCCTGTATTGCTAAGCCTGCAGAATACCGGCAACAGCAGCCTGGAACTGCGCATCCCTGCCGGCACTATTTTTCTGCCGGAAGACAGCAGTTACCAGGGTTATATGAGCAACCGCGATCTTATTGTAAAGCTGGGTTCCGGCGAACGTAAAACGCTGCCGGTTTCGGCTATGTGCATCCATGCAGGCCGCAGGGCTCCTTCTGGCGAAGTCCCTTACCGTTACCAGGGCAAGGCCGATGGCCGCCTGCTGCGTGTGGCAGAGCTTATACAGGAGCTGCAGCTGCAGGAAACCGTTCAGGGACAGCAGGCCGTATGGACCGTTTCCGACAACGAGCCGCTCGAAAGCGTAACTTCCTTCAACGAAAACAGCCGCGCCCTTTTGGTACAACGCCTGGCAGCCATTACTGGCCGGCCTGTTCCCCCGCCGCCGGCTCCCGACGATTACGAGCGTAACCTGCAGATGCGGCCCCGGCAATCGCGGATAGGCGGTTTCTACGAATTTACCCTGGCCCGCAGCCAGGCCATACATATTGCCATGTTCAGCGAAGATAACGTAGTGCTGCGCGAGCTATACAACAACCCTGCCGAAAGCCCCGGCCCCCATCGTATTGAATTCGAATTCGACGCCTCCGTTTATACCGGCGACCTGTATTATTTCCGCCTGATGGCAGATGGCAAAATAAAATTAGAGACAGAGATGAGCTCGAATTAAAAAATTCGTATCTTTGCCGTCCTAAAAATTTTATAATTAAACATTATGCCGGTAAAATTAAGACTACAAAGACACGGAAGAAAGGCGCGTCCTTTTTACCACATCGTAGCGGCTGACAGCAGAGCTCCGCGGGACGGACGCTTTATCGAAAAAATCGGGTCATTCAACCCCATCGGAAACCAGGCCCTGGTACTGGACACGGAACGTGCACTGTACTGGCTGGAAAACGGAGCACAACCTACCGATAAGGTACGTGCCATGCTTTCGTCCGAAGGTGTTATGTACCGTAACCACCTGCAGGTAGGTGTACGTAAAGGTGCCCTTACACAGGAACAGGCCGATGCCAAATTCGAAGCCTGGAAAACAGAAAAAGAAGGACGTACCGGTAAAAAACTGGACGGTATCCGCAAACAACTGGAAGATGCCAAAGCCAAAGCCCTGAGCAATGAGAAAGAAATTGCCGAAAAACGTGCTGCTGCCATAGCTGCTGCACAGGCTGAAGCTGAAGCTGCCGCCACTGCTGCAAGCACTGAAGAAACAGCCGCCGGAGAAGAAGAAGCTCCTGCCGCTGAAGAATCTTCTTCAGAAGAAGCTGCTGCTGAATAACATCGGTTCTTGAATTATCAATAACCTCAAATACATTAAACCCGGATATGCAAACGAGCGATTGTTTCAGTCCGGGTTTCGTTTTAAGACCACACGGAATCAAAGGCAGTGTCCTTATCGGGCTCAAAGTTGAAGATTCCACGGCTTATGCGGAACTCGGCGTACTCTTTATAGAACAGCAGCACAGCCTGGTGCCCTACCTTATCGAAGAAATCTCGGTAAAAGGTAATAAGGCTTATGTGAAATTCGAAGGGATATCCACGCCCGAACAAGCCGAAGCTCTTAAAAATAAAGCGGTATATATACCCCTGGATCAGATGCCCGAAGCCGATGCCTACAGCCCCGAACGTATGATCGGATTCCAGGTAAACGACCAGCAGCACGGGCCGGTAGGTACACTTACAGAAATAGGTGGCAGCAAGGCTCAGAAAGTATTATCCTTACTACACCCCTCGGGTAAAGAAATTATGATACCCTACACTCCCGAATTTATAAGCCGTGTAGACCATGATGCCAATGTTATTTTTGTAAATACCCCGGAAGGACTCATCGATCTGTACCTGAACGACGATTACGACAGCGAAGCCGGCGATGAAGAAGAGTAAGCCCTTCCGCTTCCGCCGCTTTACCATACAACAGGCCCTGGCCGCTTTTAAAGTTACGGGCGACAGCGTTTTCCTTGGAGCCTGGGCCGATGTTAGCCACAGCAAACAGATACTGGATCTGGGTACCGGTACCGGACTACTGGCACTGATGGCCGCACAGCGCAACAGCCAGGCACAGATAGCAGCCATTGAAAAAGACAGCACTTCGCTGGACGAAGCCCGGCAAAATATACTTAACTCACCCTGGCACGAACGTATAACGATACTCGAAGGCGATTTTATACATTATAGCTTTAACCATACGTTCGACCATATTATATGCAACCCGCCCTATTTCAGCGGTCAACTGCCAAACCCCGATGCCCGGCTGCGCGATGCCCGCCATGCAGAACCCGGCTTTTTCGATACTCTTTTCCGCAAAGGATATGCCATCAGCACCGATGATGCGCTTCTGTCCCTGATTATACCCGAACAGGGCTTTGAACTGCTACACCCCGAAAACTGGTTCCTGCACCGCAAAACCATACTGAAAACCGGCAGCAGCGGTAACAAAAAACTGGTGTGTGCCGAATTTCGTAAAACAAAACCCGAACAATACAGCGAAAACGAACTGTATATCCGAAATAAGGAGGGTTATACAAAAGAATATCTCGAACAGACCAAAGCCTTTTACCTGTTTGCACCTGAAGCTTAAGCGGCTTATTTTATCTTTAACTTCTTTCCGTCTGAATAATAACAGCCTGCCGCCAGGCCCGCCCTGAAGCGGCTGAACGATGCCTTTGCCGCAGGCTCAGCATCCGCAATGCCCCGCAATTCCATATACAGGCGATTTATCCCCCGCATTTTGCTGTTGAAGCGTATCCGGGTATAATAGTTATATTCCACAATGCTATACGGCGGAAGCGCTATACCTGTTTCGCTCCATACATAATCCAGCACAAAAAGCGGCGGTTCTTTCCGCAGCTCTTTAGTTGCGATTGCTGAATCGAGTGCTCCCAGGCGGTACAACATATCAAATATACGATACATATTTTCTGCACTTGCCGGAGGCAGGCTCATACTGCTCAGGAGCAGTTCTGCCGTATCTGCTGCAGAGGAACAGGGTAACCGGTAAATATAATGCAGTACCGTACCTCTGTAACCGTTTTCCGGACTGTAATATACATTAAACAGGTTTTTACCTGTAAGAAAACGAAAATTCAGGCTGTCTTCCGGGCCGGGAGATGGAGTACTCCATTGTGCATGCGAAGCAAGCAAACGGTATATCTCCGGGAAAAAACCTGTATCAGCTGAAGAAACAGATACCCGGGATGGTTGTAGTACCTGGCTGCGGATATCTGTATATTGTAAAAAGAAAAGCAGCAGCGCGTATATACAGGTGCTGCGGGTAGGTTTACTCATCTCCTTTCGAAAAGCGTATATAAATGTATTCGTTATAGATTACGTCGTCGCGTTCCTCATAATCGTATATACGTATCGAATCCTTCCAGGCGCAGTAAAACTGGCCCTGCAGCAGATCGCAGCCACCTTTGCCAAACTGAGCCTCGGCCTGTTGTATAAGTTTAAACTTGGTTTCGTTACTTTTGGGTATAAACAGCAGTATCTGCGATATTTTGTCGTTCACATCGAATACGACTTCCGTACGGCTTACGCTAACGCCAAAGATCATACTATAGGCGGCAAGGCCGGGCTTTATATCATAGGCATTGGGTGTATCGTCAAAATCGTCCTCCTTAAGCCCTTCTTTCTGCATGTAATATTCATTCTCTTTCTGCGTATAATAATCGATATGTGCTTCTTCGTCGAGCAGCAGTTTCTGAACGCTTTTATAGGACATTCCGAGCGCTATATTCCCATAGCCAGTATAGGAAACATGCTCGCTGATCTGGGTGTAGGCTGCCCCTGCAATAAGAAAGGCCAGAAGTGTAGTATAGAGTTTCATACCTGTAAGTTATACAAAAAAAATGATGCTGCAAAAACTCTTCTACTCAGGGTTCCCACAGATCGGCTTCCCAATTACGTATGTTTTCCTTTATATCCTCTGCTTCGAGCAATGCATCCAGGCCATTTTTCTGGTAATCGGCTATGCGGCGGTCGTATACATTATCTTCCTTATAGATATAGCTGGCAAAAAGACGTTGCCGGAATACATCGTCGTAAGTAACGGAACCTGCCATATTGCTGCGGTTGTATATGTTTACATTAGCCAGCAGGCGGCGCAGTTCGGGAAAATATATCCAGTACATATCCTGTTCGCCACGCAATTCTCCCGTAAGCGGATCGTACACCTCGCGTACGGGGCAGATACCAATAATACGTACTTCCAGCACAGAACGGGCCTTATCGAATACCCAGTCTTCCTTTACCCTGAATTTCTTAACCGAAGCAGGATCCAGTGTTTCTACCCGTAATGTTTCGTAGGATTCGTAAGGCGGTTCGGGCGCATAATCTGTATAAAAAACGGTATCGGTACCAATAGCCAGTGCCGCCCCCTGCTGCATGGGCACCTGAAAATCGTCATACGCAGGATCGTAGGCCTTTAACAAATCCATACGTAACCCGGTTTGTATAATATTAAAAAGGCTGCGCCTGCCGTTGCTCACTTCCTGCGGATAGTACAGGTACTGGTTCATTTTTTCGCGCAGATCGATAACACGCCAGATACGGCGCTGCCACATCAGGTCGGCCTCCCTGAGCCCAGGGTATGCAATGGGCTCCCTGCGTATTTCTATACGATCGGGATCTGTAAGCTCAGGCTCTATGGCCTGTGCCTGCAGTAACAGAGGAAAAAGAAGAGGAATAAACACGAGTATTTTCATGGCTGAACGTATTAGATCCGTAATTCTGTAAAGCCTTACCCAGATAGAACGCAAAAAAAAGAGCCGCATTTTCAGCGGCTCTCTTAAAAAATCTTATTGTTACTGTTCCCACAGATCGTGTTCGTAGTTCCTGATTTTGTCTTTTATGTCCTCGTTTTCGAGGAGCGCTTCCAGACCGTTTTTCATATAATCTTTTATCTTACGGTCGTACACGTTGTCTTCCTTATAAATATAGCTGGAGAACAAACGTTTCATAAAAGCATCGTCGTAGGTAATCTGCTGAGCGATGTTGTTAAAACGGTTATACACTTCCTCATTGGCCATAAGACGGCGCAGTTCGGGGAAATAAATCCAGTACATAGGCTGTTCGCCACGGTATTCTCCGGTTTGTGTATTACGTACTTCGCGCACGGGGCAGATACCAATAATACGTGTTTCCATAACCGAACGCGATTTTTCGAACACCCAGTCTTCTTTTACCTGGAACTTCTTAATGGAAGAGTAGTCCAGCTGCTCGTAACGGAATGTATCGAATTCTTCGTAAGGCTCATACGGACGGTAGTCGGTATAGAAAACGGTATCGGAACCAATCGACAGTGCCTGCTGTTTGGTAAGCGGCACGGTAAAATCATCGAACTCCGGATCATACGGACGCAGCTGATCTTTTTCGATACCTTCTTTAATGATGGTGATCAGATTTTTACGTCCGTTGGTAATTTCGAACGGATAGTACATGTACTGATTCATCTTCTCACGAAGGTCGATCACACGCCAGATTCTGCGTTGCCACATTACATCGGCTTCCCTGATCCCGGGATAAGGAACCACACGACGCGACGGCGTAGTAACTTTATCGTACACTCCGTCCCGAGGTTCCATAACCTGTGCGGATGCTGTATGGCTCAAAGCCATAAACAGAAACCCGACGGCGAAAACTGAGAGAAATCTGAATTTAGAGATCATATTACTATCTTTTTAATGTTTTTAGCGAACCGGGAATGCAGCGTTCAGAGTTACGGTACGACCATCCGGCTGCTGTACACGGATCTGCTCGAAGTAGATGGATTTTCCTCTGGGCGTTCTGGCCATTTTAGACCTTAACTCTTCCGAAAGAATATTACCCGTTACCGAGGTCTCATCGAAGTTACCACCCGGGAACGATACTACTTTAAGGCTCACGATCTTTGAATACAGCGGGAAGTCGAAATCTTCCATGATCGGAACTACTGCACTTACTGATTTAATGTGACTGGCATTTACCACATCACCGGATTTTACGTTACCCCAGCGGATGGTAGGATCGGGAACACGCTTTACACGGAAAGGTGCTTTACCCATGCTTTGTACTGTACCGTCGTTCAGGGTTACACTCACCGAAATATCGATGGTAGCTCCTGAACCCGGCTTCAGAATAAATTTACCGTTAGAGCCTGTAAATCCGGTACAACCGGAACAGTTTGCCTTAATCTGGTTGGGTGCAACACCCGGTACCGATACTGTGATCGGGTTATCCAGACCACGGTAAACCACATTCATTTTATCCGGAGATACCGACATCATTGGTTTAGATACCTGGTATTTGGTTTCGAATGCTTCTTCGCGTACACCACCACTGATGGGGTCTTTGATCTTAATTACACCGCTTACGGTTTTTTCACCTTCACCGGCAGCCTGTATCTTGTAAATACCGCGGCCTTCCACAAAGTCGCTCACCTGTGTACCGTTGGCAATTATCTCAGGCTTTTCCGTAGAATTGTAGGCAGCCAGGAAGATCTCTGCTTCGAAGGCATTACCGGCAAACACCACATTCGACTTTGGAATGATGGCAGCTTTGATGGCATCGAATTTGTACGAGCTGGCTGATATACGGTTGTAAAGGTATTCTACGATATCACCTTCGGCTGCACGAATGTTATTCTGCCATTTGGTAAGCTCGGTAAGAGCCGCCGGCATGGGAAGGTGATAAAAATAATAGATTTCCCAGGGTAATATCTCATCATTCTTAAAGCTCTTCTGATCGCTTGTGTTCAGGTTGAACTTTATCTGAGACGTATCCTTCATATCATCGAGAAACTCCTTGGAAAGAAGTTTATCGCGGTATTCAGCTATTTTCTTTTTCAGTTCCGACACACGGGCCGAACCGTTCTGTACTTTCATAGGATCGTCAGTACCGAAATAGTAAGTCGGGATATCGTAATTGTCGAGTGCTTTCAGATTTTTTGCCGTAATGTTGTTGTTGATCACTTCGTCTTTGGTCATATCTTCCGATTTGGCGATCAGCTCCACTTTCATATCGTCGATGTACTTCACCAGTTCATCGGACATGTCTTTTACCTTAAACGCTTTATCGTAATAAGGTTTAATACGGGCAAAATTATCTTTATACAGGAGCTTCTGCTGCTGGAACGACCCGTACAGGAGTTCGTTCTTGCTTTCGAGGTTCCCTTTCTGCATTACCAGACCCTCACCCACGATAACGAAGGCATCGAGGATCTCTTTTGATACGTTCAACGCGAGCATCGCTGTTAACACGAGATACATCATGTTAATCATCTTCTGCCGCGGGCTTTGACTTCCACTTGCCATTTTTTCTACCTTTTATTTTAATGTGTGAAACAATGGAAGATATCTTAGTTACCTGCAGGACGAATGTTCATAGCAGACAACATGTTGCCGTAAACCGTATTCAGGGCAGACAGATTATTTCCTAATTTATGGATCTCTTCTTTATAACGCTGTGTATCGGCTACAGAATCGTTCAGATTATTCAGCAGCTGAGCGATATTTCCGTATACCTTGCCGGTAGCCTCCAGGTAATCCTGTGAGCCCTGAAGCTGCAGTTCGTATACATTGTTCAGAGCCGAAAGGTTTTTGCTTACACGCTGTAACTGCTCGCCATAGCTTTTTCCTTCGGCTTCTGTAGAGCTGAGGCCTGTAAGGCTTTCGGCAGCTTTTACATAGGTATCCGACAGTTTGGCAACGGTCTGGCTTGCATTGCGCACACTGCTTACATATTCGTCGGTAGCACTGGCAGCAGTAGCTACTTCGTTCAGCTGTGTGGTATTTTCGCTCAGGCGCGAAATACTGTCGCGCAGGCTTGTTAACAGTTCCGGACCAATTTTGGCTTCGGCAAGCATTTTATCCAGCTCCTGGGTAACCGAATCTTTCAGTACCAGGTTTGCTGTGCCTACACCACCACCGCCACGGGCAGCACGTTCTTCGGCAGGCAGACCGGCCAGTTCGGGATATACCAGGGTCCAGTCCACTTCTTCTTTTGGTTTCTCAAAGGCCGAGATGGCGAAAATCACTGCCTCAGTAAGGAGACCTACAGATATGGCAATGTTTGCGAACGGTAAGTGAAGGATTTTCATCCACGCACCCACGATCACCACCGCAGCACCTAATCCGTAGATCAGGTTCATTATAATCTTTCCTCTTTTTGATTGCAAGAATTTCATAACGCTTTTCTTTTTTTGTTTTTTATTGTTCGTTTTGGTTTTACCTGTTGCTAATATACCTTATTATACATAGTGTGCTGTGCACGTATGCATAATTTTAGGCATTTTTAAAAGTTGATAAAAGAAATGGAATGTATGTAATACGTTGTCAGAAAAGAGTAATCTTACTTGTAGTCCTCTTTAGCTCTACCCATGAATGTTTGCACATTACGGAAACCGATAAACGATTTGCATGAATCCTGGTATTCGTAGGTACGTGAAGAGGTTTGCAGGAAGAATCCCACATCTTTCCATGAACCGCCACGTATTACCTTACGGCGAAGAGCCACAGGACCGTCGAGTGCACCGTCTTTGGCCTCGTAATAGTAATCCGGGTTCAGGTCGTGTGCAAAGCTGTAGCCAGACTCTTCGAAAGCGTCGCGGCACCACTCGGCCACGTTACCCGCCATACAGTACAAACCATAACCATTGGGGTTATAAGACTCCACCTGAACGGTTTTAGCTCCGCCATCGTCGATATAGTTACCACGCAGTGGTTTAAAGTTACCCAGGAAACAACCTTTAGAGTTACGGATATAAGGACCTCCCCAGGGGTACGGAGAAAGTTCCAGTCCGCCGCGGGCTGCATATTCCCATTCCGCCTCGGTAGGCAGACGGAAATCGTGTACCGGGAATTCTCCGCGGTTATACAGGTAATCGTTCATGAAATTAGTTCTCCAGTAAGAGAAGCCGTTGGCCTGTTTCCAGGTAACGCCTACCACCGGATAATCGTCATAAGCCGGGTGCCAGAAATACATTTTGGTATGTGGCTCATTGTACGAATACGTATAGTCGGCAACCCAAACCAGTGTATCGGGATATACCTTTACGCGCTCCTTGCGGAGGAAAGGACTTCTGTCGTCCTGTCCGCGCTCGGGGTCCAGTGCGGCCATTTTGTAGTCGATAAAATAATACTCGAATACATACTTACGCACATCCAGCTCGCGTCTTTTATAATATCTTTCTTTCTGAGAATAATACATCTCCTCCAGCACTTCGGCCTGCTCTTCCTCATCCCACTGAATACGTGTTTTCCAGTTCAGACGCGGAGGATCGGGCAGTGCGAGTGCCTGAATATATGGTTCGTATTCATCTTCTTCTACATAGAAACCATCAACACCTGCCTCACCAAGTAAACGGCGTGCCATAGAGTCGCGCACCCATTCTACATACTGGCGGTACTCATTATTGGAAATTTCGGTCTGATCCATATAAAATGCCTCTACCGTAACTGTCTTCGACTGCGAGGTAAAGTTACTGGGCACATCCTGATCCGAAGGACCCATATTGTAGCTACCCATAGGAATGTATACCATGCCGAACGGATCGGGCTGATACCATTTGGGTCTGTTTTGAGCTCCCACGAGCTGACCTCCGTAGGGGTCGCCGCAGCTATACACGGTAGCGGCTACTGCCCCGGCCAAAACAATTTGTTTGAGATTTTGCTTTTTCATTTTCAACACAGATTTCTTGAAAACTTTTAAGAGATGCAATTTTATGGTATTAAACGGTAGCTTCCTAAATAAATGATACTTTTCGTTAATTATTTTGTAAAATTTAACGAAAACTACGGTGTATAACGACGTGATCTTGATCCCATGTCGCGCACGATGAAACCGCCACCGGACGGAGGATCGAACTGAATCACGAAGCAATATTTAAGCAGAAGTTCGTGACTTCCGGAACTGAAACGCAAAATACGTGAAGTGGTGAGGTCGTACGTATAACTTGCGGTAAGGCTGTTACGTGAGTTCTGCCATACAACGGCTCCGCCGCCTATAGAAACCATATCCTGGAAACGGTATGTGATACCGCCCCAGTAACGCCTGTTCCATATAATGTTACAGTTAATATCGAACGAAGGAATATATTTAAAATCGGTTTTGATAATGGCATTGGGATTGATCTCCAGTTGCGGATTACCACCCACATTCTGGAAGGTATAACCGCCCATAATGTACATGTGACGTGCCTGGGTAAGATTTACGTTCTTGGCACGCAGCCCCGGGATATTGGAAGCAGAGATACCTGCATACCAGTTACTGGCCTGGTAATACACACCGGCACCGGCATTAAAGGTAAGCCCTGAACCCGAAGCAGGGATCAGCGGATCCTGCTGGAACGGAGCTCCGCTCGGCGTCTGCCACTGCGAACCGTCCACGATGGTATTCATAAAACCCAGGTCGATACCTACGCGCAGGCGGCCATTATTACCAACCTGGAAGCCGTAGGCTCCTGCCACACGCAAACCCGTATGGTTAAAGAAACCAAGCCGGTCGTTATACACGCTGAGGCCTACGCCCACGTCATGACCGATCAGGTTCTTCAAACCCGCATCCACGGTAAGCTGGTTGGTTAACGGAGAACCGTCGAAACCCGCCCACTGATAGCGGTTCATGAGGTTTACACAAATATTATTGTGAATACCTGCAGAAGCCGGATTCAAAAAGGTCTTGTTAAAATAGAACTGGGTAAACTGAGGGTCTTGTTGAGAAAACAAGCTGGTGTTGAGGGCGAAAAACGCCCCAAGAGCAAACAAGGATCTGAATTTCATACAGTTGCGGTATATGTTTCTCAAATAATATGATTTATTGAAACGTAAACATACGAATAATTTTTCTTAAGAAGTGCAAATGATTAACAAAAAAATGTTCATTTCTCCTGGAAACGAACATTCAAATTGCTGAAAATTAAATGTTTATAAATTTAACTTTTTTAAAGAGTTCATCCAGCGTTCGGGCACTTCATTCATGGTAGCGGCAAGGTAATCTTTTTCGGAGCAGGGTACTACAAATTCGGGTACATTGTATTGTATCTGCAGGTCGATAGGCAAGGGAATACGCAACCACCAGCGTCCCGAAACACGGTTCTGATAAAAGCGGAGGCTGCTGCTTTCGGTATCGCCCGCCACTTCGTAGGAAAGATATTCGGCCGACGAGAAATCGGGATTATCTACCGTACGCGAATAGTAGCCGTCTATAATATGCCACACCACCTGTGCCAGAGCCGAAGCACCTATACCCAGGTGCGGCGAGGCGGTATCGAGTCCGAATACACCAGCTACGGCCAGTTTAGGACTCATTCCCAGGTAGCGGGCCATTTTACAGAGTTCTTCGCCGCGCAGGCCGTTGGGCCACTGTTGCCAGGCCGAGGGACAGGCCGAATATTGCATGGCCGAAGCATCGATACTTGCCACATCGGCATCGCGGAGGTAGGGCTCCGTTTCTTCGGGCTGTGCACGTATATCTCCCAGGCGAACCACATCGAAATGCAGGTCGCGGAAGGTTTGTATAAGACGGGGTGGCACCAGGTAATTCTGGTAGCCCATAAGACTTACATTAAACAGTTTGTTAAGGCGGTTGAACAGGATCGACGAAAGCCAGCCGGAAGGACTCAGCTCCTCCCCCTCATCGGCCATATCGAGCGATGCATCAATAATGCAGAGGTTAAAATACGTATTACGGCGGCGGTAGGCCTCGTGTATATGCCAGGTATACTCCTGGCTGTGGCCGAGCAGTATTACCAGCCGGGCCGAGTTCATGGCCCAGATAAGTGCCTCCACAATACGGTCGTCGGTGGTTTCTGCCTCGCCCAGGGTGTCGAAGCGGATGTTTCCGGCATCGGCAATATCGGGCCGGTATAAGCCTTTGTATAAATTGTACAGATAGCGGCGCAGCTCGTCCGGATAACGGTTATCGGGTCCTTCTTCTCCGCTAAGCCGGCCCAGGCCCAGCAGCAGTATATCGGGACCGGCACTCAGATCGGGGAAGGCGCCTACATTTCCGAAATAGCGTATCGAGTCGCCCAGGCGGTCGCCATTGGGACGCTCGGGCAGCAGAAAGCCGGGTACCGGCGAAAAGAACTCCATAAAATTCATGGCTTAAAGGTATAAAAAGAGCCAGATGCCGTTTTCAGGGCCTGCGGAAACTATTCAACAACGCATTGTAAAACAAGGTCAGCCCTGCATGGCAGAGCTGACGGATATATTACGGGGCGCTTATGCGCTGCCTATTTCGCTTTTTTGCGGGCACCGGTTTTCTTGGCCGGAGCCTCTGCTATAATCTGCTGCACTTCTTCCAGTGTAAGTGCTGCCGGATCTTTACCCTTGGGTATTTTGTAGTTTTCTTTACCTTGTTTTATGTACGGACCAAAGCGGCCGTTCAGCACCTGTATTTCGGTGCCTTCGAATTCCTTTATGGTCTTATTGCTGTCGGCAATGCGTTTTTCCTCAATCAGCTTTATGGCCTCAGCCACCTGGAAATCGAGCGGGTCGGCTCCTTTGGGCAGGGAATAGAATTTACCGGCATGGCGCACGTAAGGTCCGAAACGACCTACACCCACTACCATTTCCTCATCCTCGAAAGTACCGATGGATTTGGGCAGTTTAAACAAGGCCAGGGCATCTTCGAGTGTTATGGTTTCGATGCTCTGGTTTTTCTGCAGGCTGGCAAAGCGGGGCTTTTCCTCATCTTCGGCCTCTCCTATCTGCGCCATGGGGCCATAGCGGCCTATAAGCGCATATACATTCTTGCCCGAAACGGGGTCGGTGCCCAGCTCCCGTTTACCTTTTGCCCGTTCGCTGTGTTTTTCGGTATGCTCTACCGTTTCGTGGAAAGGCACATAAAAATCTTTCAGCATATCCTGCCACTCCATAAGGCCTTCGGCAATCTCGTCGAACTCTTTCTCTACTCTTGCTGTAAAATTATAATCGAGTATCTGTTTAAAATGTTCGGTCAGGAAATCGGTAACAATAGTACCTATATCAGTAGGAAACAACTTATTACGGTCGCCTCCGGTCATCTCGGTTTTAACTTCCTTATCTACTGTATTCTTTTCCAGGGTAAGTATGCTGTAATTACGCGGGGTACCTTCCAGGTCTTTGCGTTCTACATAGCCTCTTTTCTGAATGGTGGTAATGGTTGGCGCATAGGTACTCGGGCGGCCGATTCCCAGTTCTTCGAGTTTCTTTACCAGGCTGGCCTCGGTATACCGTGCCGGCGGTGTGGTAAACTTTTCTGCTGCTGTTATAAGCTGGCGCTGCAGCACATCGCCTTTTTTAACGGCAGGCAGTATCTGGTCGTCGTTCTCTTCTTCGTCTTCGTCGTCGGTACTTTCCATGTATACCTTCAGAAAACCGTCGAATTTGATTACTTCGCCACGGGCCACAAATTTTTCGGCAAAGCCCGAGCCTTCGATCTCTACCGTGGTCTTTTCCAGCTGTGCATCTGCCATCTGTGAGGCAACGGTACGCTTCCATATAAGCTCGTACAGCTTTTGTGCACCCGAGTCGGAACTTACCTTCAGTTCTTCGAAGTGTGTGGGGCGTATGGCTTCGTGGGCTTCCTGCGCACCTTTACTTTTGGTGGTGAACTTGCGTTGCTGGTGGTATGTATTTCCATACTGTGTACCGATCTGCACGGCAGCGGCTTCCAGTGCCGTATCCGACAGGTTTACCGAGTCGGTACGCATATAGGTAATCTTTCCTTCTTCGTATAATTTCTGGGCCAGGGTCATGGTACGGGTAACGCTGTACCCCAGTTTGCGACCGGCTTCCTGCTGCAGGGTTGAAGTTGTAAAGGGAGCTGCCGGGGTACGTTTTCCCGGGCGGGTTTCTACCGAGGCAATGCGGAAATCGGCCGGGGCACATTTTTCCAGGAAAGCCAGGGCTTCTTTTTCGGTAGCAAAACGTTTGTTCAGTTCGGCTCTGATCTTCGATGAGCCTACTTTAAATATACCTGTAACCCGGAACGACGATACCGACTTAAACGCCGAACGTTCGCGTTCGCGTTCCACAATAAGGCGTACGGCTACAGACTGCACGCGGCCTGCCGAAAGTGAAGGTTTTACCTTTTTCCAGAGCACCGGCGATATTTCGTAACCCACCAGGCGATCGAGCACACGGCGTGCCTGCTGGGCATTTACCAGGTTCAGATCGATCTTGCGGGGCTTTTCAATTGCTTTAAGAATAGCGTTTTTAGTGATCTCGTTAAATACGATACGGCGTGTTTTATCATCGTCGAGGTTCAGCGTTTCTTTCAGGTGCCATGCAATGGCTTCTCCTTCGCGGTCTTCATCGGATGCGAGCCATACGGTTTCGCTTTTCTTTACCAGGTCTTTCAGTTCGCTGATTACTTTCTTTTTATCGGAGCTGATCTCATATTTGGGTTCGAAGTTATTCTTGACGTCCACAGATATCCCTTTTTCCGAAAGATCGCGTACGTGTCCGTAGCTCGATTTCACGGTAAAGTCTTTCCCCAGGAAACCTTCGATGGTTTTGGCCTTAGCCGGTGACTCAACAATAACAAGGTTTTTTGCCATAATCGTACGTAGTGCTATATATTTAATTTCCCAGAACGCTTTTCACTACCGAGGCCAACAGGCGGCCATCGGCACGGCCTGCGGTTTTGGGCTGCAGGGCGGCCATTACCCGGCCCATATCTCTGGGACCTGCGGCTCCGAGCTCTGCAACGGTATTACGCACGAGGGTTTCGATCTCTTCGGGGCTCATCTGCGCGGGCATATATCGCTCAATAACAGCCAACTGCGCCTTTTCCTCGGCAGCAAGGTCTTCGCGGCCCTGCTTCTCAAACACGTCTATACTGTCCTTTCGCTGTTTTACCATGCGGGTAAGCAGTGTAAGCTCGGCAGCATCGTCGAGCTGATGTGCCGAATTATCGGTCTGAGCCAGCAGTATGGCCGATTTAATTGCCCTTAAAGCAGCCAGTGCAACGGCATCTTTTGCCAGCATGGCCTTTTTGATATCCTCGTTGATCGTATTAACAAGTGCCATAAAAAAAGCGGAATGAAAATGTTCAGCAAAACAATGAAAAAAAACGGAACCGGGTTGTTTAATTTCACCAAATTAAAGAGGAATGCTCCGGCATGGTTGTCTAAAAAAGTTATAAGTATTTCATTTGCAATATTTTACAAAAATGAATTAAAGTTCTGATAATTTTACTGGGAAAGATATTCAAAAACCCTATATTTGTGCTTTGCATGTTTAGCGGCAAACAGAGCTGATTTTCAATGGAAAACTCTTCAACACTGGCAGAAAAGCTGGCCGAAAAAGTAGAACGGCTGGTAAATGCACATCAGGCACTGATGGAGGAAAACCTTGCATTACAGCATGCTGTGGCAGAATTGCGGGCCGAGCGGGATGAATATATCCGCAGGATCGCCTCCGCCGGACAGGCAGAAACAAACAGGCAACAGGAACCCGATCTTATTTCGGAAAGCAGTCTGAAAGCCGAAGCAATCAAACAGAAACTGGATGTGCTGATAGAGGAGACCGAAATGTGCATTCGTGAATTGAAAGGATATGTATGAGTTCAGGAAGCACTTTATCCATCAAATTACAAATAGCCGGCCGCACCTATCCGCTCACCATACATGCCTCCGAAGAGGAAAACATCCGGAAGGCAGCCTCCGTTCTGAACGAGAGGATAAAAAAATACGAGGAGACCTTTTCTGTAAGGGATAAACAGGATCTGCTGGCCATGTGCGCTCTGGAACAGGGAGTACAATTGCTTCAACGCAGCCAGCAGCTGTCCGAAACGGAAAAAGAACTCAGCGAGAAGCTGTCGAAAATCGACCGCCTCTTATCGGATACCAACGTTTGATCGCCCGGATTTCATTGCCCGTACCTTTTGCCTGTGTAATAAAACAGGTAATAGTTACATAAACATATAATATACAGCGCAATGGATCTCATAACCGTCATTGTAATAGCCATAGCAGGTATGCTCGGCGGAGCGGCAGGAGGATATTTCCTGGCTTCGGCAGCCCTGCTTAAAAGTACAAGGAAGAAAAGTGAGGAAACCCTGAAACTGGCCGAACAGGAAGGGGAAGTAATCAAACAGAAAAAAATAACACAGGCCAAAGAGAAATTTCTGGAACTGAAATCGGCTCATGAAAAAGAAGTGAACGAACGGAACCGGAACCTGGCCGAACTGGAAAAGAAAGCTCACCAGAAAGAGAACCAGCTTTCGCAGAAATTAGAGAATAATACCCGCAAGGAAAAGGAACTCGATAACAAGAATAACTCCCTGAATCAGCAGCTCGAAATTGTAGAGAAGAAAAAAGAAGAGCTGGACAAAATGATTAAACGCCAGGTGCAGCAGCTGGAAACCATTGCAGGGCTTACCGCCTCAGAAGCCAAGGAACAGCTTGTAGAAACCCTGAAGGCCGAAGCCCAGACCGATGCCATGAGCTATATGCAAAGCCTGGTAGAGGAAACCAAGCTGAATGCCAACCGTGAAGCCAAACGTATTATACTGCAATCGATACAGCGCCTGGGTACCGAAACGGCCATCGAAAATGCCATAACTGTATTTAACCTCGACAGCGACGATGTTAAAGGACGTATCATAGGCCGCGAAGGCCGTAACATACGTGCCCTGGAAAGCGCTACCGGCGTAGAGATTATTATCGACGATACCCCGGAAGCCATTGTTCTTTCCTGCTTCGACCCCATACGCCGCGAAATTGCCCGCCTTGCACTGCACCAGCTGGTAACCGACGGACGTATACACCCGGCACGCATCGAAGAGATCGTGGAAAAAGTGAAGAAACAGGTAGAAGACGAGATTATCGAAATCGGTAAACGTACCTGTATAGACCTGGGTATACACGGCCTGCACCCCGAACTGATACGCTACGTAGGCCGTATGCGCTACCGCAGCTCTTACGGACAGAACCTTCTGCAGCACTCGCGTGAGGTAGCAAACCTCTGCGGAATTATGGCTGCCGAACTGGGACTGAACGTAAAACTGGCCAAACGCGCAGGTCTGCTCCACGATATAGGTAAAGTACCCGACGGCGAAACAGAACTGCCACACGCACTGTTCGGAGCCAAACTGGCCGAAAAATATAAAGAGCATGCCGAAGTAGTGAATGCGATAGGTGCCCACCACGACGAAATTGAAATGACCTCGATGCTGAGCCCCATCGTTCAGGTATGCGACGCCATTTCGGGTGCACGTCCGGGCGCACGCCGCGAAATTGCCGAAAGCTATATTAAACGTATTAAAGAACTGGAAGGTCTGGCCCTGGCCTACCCCGGCGTACTTAAAAGCTATGCCATACAGGCCGGCCGCGAACTGCGCGTAATTGTGGAAAGCGATAAGGTAAGCGACGACGAAAGCGATGCACTGGCTTTTAACATATCGCAGCGTATACAGAACGAAATGACCTATCCCGGACAGGTAAAAGTAACCGTGATACGTGAAAAACGTTCGGTAGCCGTAGCCAAATAAGTTTTTTCTATAACCTTACGTATATAAAAGGCGGCCTCCGGTCGCCTTTTGCGTTTAAAAATGTAGCTTTGAACCCGATGTTTTTCGAGTTTGAACAGTACAGGCTGCACTATCGTAAACAGGGCTCCGGAGCACATATACTGCTGGCCTTTCATGGGTTCGGGCAGGATGGAAGCATATGGGAGAACCTGCACGAATCGCTGCAACCCTATTTTACCGTGTACGCATTCGATCATTTCCATCACGGCCTCAGCAGCTACCCCAGGGGCATAAGCCGCGATACCCCCCTGCAGCCGGCATTCTATACCGCACTTTTTAATGCCTTTATAATACAGGAACAGATATACAGCTACTGGCTGGCTGGTTACAGCCTGGGCGGGAAAACCGCCCTGCACCTGTTAGGCAGCCTGCCGCTGAAACCCCGTGGCATACTGCTATTTGCTCCCGATGGTATTATAGAAAGCGGCTGGTACCGTTTTGTAAGCCGCAACAAAACCGGCGAATGGATGTACCGCAATACCATGCGGCATTCAGCCCTGTTTTTTCCAGCCCTTAAAAGCATGAAAAAAGCGGGCTTACTAAACCCGGCCCTGTACAAATTTGTATCGGGGAACCTTGCCACACCCGAAAAAAGACAGCTGGTTCTTAATACCTGGCGCAGCTACGCCCTGCTGAGTGGTGCCAATACCCATACCTGCCATATTATACGCGAGCTGAACATACCTGCGCATATTTTTACCGGAATCTACGACCGGGTACTGCATAAAGACATAGGAAAACAATTTGCAAAACGCAGCGGAGCCATACATCACGAACTAAAGGCCGGGCACGATCTTATCCGCCCCAAAACTAACGCAGCACTAAAGCCGGTGCTGGATGCCATTTTTGCTACTGCTGCACCGGGGAGCAGTCTACATTAATGGTTATCGTTTTCGATATATTATTTACATAATTCGAAGGGATCGACACATTGTAGTCGTCCAGGTTTATAGTAAACGTACTTTTGGTAGTAAGCGTTTTACCGGATATGCTTACAGTACCTTTTTCCTTTATTTCCTTCGTAACGCCGTGTATGGTCAGCTTACCGCTTACCTCTACGTTATAGGTACCGTCCTTGCTGTAATTTACAGCTGCAGGGTCGGTAAGTTTACCATCGAAGGTAGCATTAGGGTATTTATCGGTATGCAGGTACTGAGCGTTAAAATGATCCTGCATGGCCGCCTTTTTAAACTCGAAGCTTTTCATCACTACCTTAAAGGCAAGTGCCCCGCTGCCCTTATCGAGCAGGGCTATTACCTGGCGGTTATGCGCCTCAATGGTTTCCAGCGGCGATACCGACGTAAACCATATATGCCCCGTACTGGTTTTATATCTCAGCGACTGGGCAAAAGTCTGCAAAGGCAGCACCAGAACTGTAAGAAAAAGAAAAATCCGTTTCATAACTGAATAAGTATTACTTAAAGGTATACAAAGTATATGCCTTTGTTTGTAAGTATTTTGTTAATTATCAGGCGCACCGGCAGCAATCCACTTCTCTATCTTCTGTATCTCGCAGCTGCTGATGCGGGGCATAGCCTTAGGCATGGGCGAAGCCGTAACCCCATTGTATTCTTCCTGGCGCAGGGCCGAAATAAATACATTACCTGCACCATCGATAAAATCTTTTATAGAACTGTAGTTCTGCAGTTCTATACCGGCACCCAGTGTATTGGCATTGGCTACGCTGTGGCAGGCATAACAATTCTGTTCCAGGATGGGGCGTACTGTCCCCGAAAGGGTAACCCCGCTTGTATCGCAGGCACCGCCGTAGGTATCCTCTTCATTCTTAAACGTACAGGCACTCTGTGTAAATATGCCGGCAAAGGCCAGCGCAGAAAGAGCAAAAAAAAGTTTTTTCATATACTACTATTTGTCCAAAAGGGCGCAACGGTTCATTTGTATCACACCCGGAAAAGGATCATCGGCAGGTTCGATACCGGTACAGATACATTTCATTTTTACTTCGCTGCCTTCTTTAAGCCCGGCAGCCGATTTCATGCTGGTTTCGTCGAGCGTACCCGAAATATCGTAAGCATCCAGCGCAAATACCAGGGTAGACTGCACCGAATCGCGGCTTATGCTGCTTATTTTACCCGATACTTCCAGAACTTTACCTATGTACTTATTTGTATACGAGGTATCTTTCCCGCTTACATCCGCAGCCAGTGCATCCAGTGTAAAACTGTAATCGGCTTTTACACTGCGGGTATCTTTATGCGGCTTAAAATAAACGGCCAGTGCTGCCATAAATACCGAAAGTACACTTACAACAGCAAAAGCGGCTATGTATTTTCCCCAGCTTATCATATATAATGCGAGTTCTTGTTTGTTTTAAGAGATAAACTTAATAAATATACGGATACACATACGGTTTGGATTAAAAATAATCCCGTTTCCCCGACCGGGTACCTGTCCAAATCCTGAAAATCCTTTGTATTTTTGTATCTGGATGATTCTTCCACAGACCATAGCACAAATAAAAGATGCCGCCCGTATAGAGGAAGTGGTAGGCGATTATGTACGCCTGAAGCGTTCCGGTTCTAACCTGAAAGGGTTATGTCCGTTCCACGACGAGCGTACCCCTTCCTTTATGGTAGCCCCGGCCAAAGGCATATATAAATGTTTCGGCTGTGGTAAAGCCGGCGACAGTGTGCGTTTTGTAATGGATCACGACAAGCTCTCCTATACCGATGCATTGCGGGTACTGGCCTCCAAATACGGCATTACGGTGGAAGAACGCGAACTTACCCGCGAAGAAAAAGAACAGCAGACCGAACGCGAAGCTCTTTTTGTAGCCAATGAGTTTGCCCGCAACTGGTTCAGCGACCAGCTCTGGAACAACGATAGCGGCAGGGCCATTGGCCTCAGTTACTTCAAAGAACGCGGCTTCAGCGAAGATACCATACGCCGCTTTCAGCTGGGTTATGCCCCCGAGCAGCGCAAAGCCTTTGGTACAGCCGCCCGCGAAAAGGGTTATAATCCTGTTTACCTGCAAAAGCTGGGCCTGGAAAAAGTAAACGACTCCGGCGACACCTACGATTATTTCCGCGACCGGGTAATGTTTCCCATACACAATGTTTCCGGCAAAGTATTAGGCTTTGGCGGACGGGTACTAAAAAAGAACGAAAATACAGCCAAATACCTTAACTCGCCCGAAAGCGAGATCTACAACAAAAGCAAAACCCTGTATGGCATTTATTTTGCCAAACAGGATATTATAAAGCAGGACATGGTATACCTGGTAGAAGGGTATACCGACGTAATTTCGCTGTACCAGAACGGTGTACACAATGTGGTAGCCAGTTCCGGCACCTCGCTCACCAGCGACCAGATAAAAGCCCTGCGCCGTTTTACCTTTAACGTTACCATACTGTACGACGGCGACTGGGCTGGTATAAAAGCCTCGTTCCGGGGTATAAACATGTTTCTGGAAGCCGGCATGAACGTAAAGGTACTGCTGTTCCCCGACGGTGATGACCCCGACAGCTTTGCACGTAAAACACCCTACGAAGAGCTGCTGGCCTACCTGAAAGATAAACCTGAGGACTTTATCTCCTTCAAAACCCGTGTGCTGCTGAACGAAACCGGCAACGACCCGGTAAAAAAAGCAGCACTGATACGCGACCTGGTACAAAGTATTGCCCTTATTCCTGATACCATAACCCGTTCGGTGTATATTAAGGAATGTGCCCGCCTGATGGACATTGACGAGAACACCCTGGTACTCGAAATGAACCGCATGCGCAAGGGACAGCTGAGCCGCGAGGCCGAAACTCCGGCCCCTGCCGAAGAACGCAAACCCGAAAGCGAGAACCCCGACCCGGAGCACGAAGTACCCGTACTGCACGAAACCCGCAACGGAGCCCTGCTACCCCAGGAAAAAGATATTATACGCTACATACTGCAGTTTGGCTCCCGTATGGCCCATTATACAGGTTACGATGCCGAAGGCAACGAAGAACAGGCCAGCTATAAGGTGGGCGAACTGATCGTAAACGAGATAGAGCTGGACGGTTTTAGCTTCGAAAACGAAATATTTGCACGTATCTATACCGAATACAAGCAGATACTCCACGACCCTTTCTATACCAATATCGAAAGCTATTTCCTGAGCCATCCCGACCCGGACATATGCGAAATGGTGATAAACCTTACCGAAAGCCCCTATTCTCTCAGCGAAAACTGGAGCAAATTTGAGGTATATCCCCTGAAAGAAGAAGACCGCATGTTTAAAAGTGTAATGAAGACTATTTACTCGCTGAAACTGCTACGGGTAGATCAGTTGCTCGACAATACACGTAAGCAGTTGCAGAATGAGCACAGCGAAGATTCGGAAATGGGGCTCATGGAAGAAATAATGATCTGGAACCAGACCCGGCGCGAATTATCGGAAGTACTTAACCGTACTTTTATACGTTAAATACCTGGTTGGTTATCTGCACAAAATGCTGCCAGGGCAGTTGTTCGGCACGTTTGTTAAGTACCTCTGCCGGAACACGGTCGAGTTCGGCTCCGGGAAGTGCTTTAAGAGCATTGCGCAAGGTTTTGCGGCGCTGATTAAAAGCCGCCTTTACCACCTGTATAAACTTTTTTTCGTCGCAGCCCAGTTCAAACCCGTTTTTACGGATCATATGCATTACCCCGCTTTTTACCTTTGGCGGTGGATTAAACACATTTTCGTTTACCGTAAACAGGTATTTTGTATCGAAAAAAGCCTGGGTTATTACACTGGTAATACCATAGGTTTTAGAACCATGAGCTGCACAGAGGCGTTCGGCCACTTCCTTCTGAAACATACCACACAAGGCCTGCACCTTATTACGGTTTTCGATGGCTTTAAAAACGATCTGGGTAGAGATATTATACGGAAAATTGCCACAGATAACCAGCGGAGCATCCGTTAGCGTATTCAGGTCGAGACGCAGGAAGTCTGCTTCCAGTACCTGCAGATCGGGCTGTTTAAAATGTGTATGCAGGTACGGGATACATTCCTTATCCAGCTCCACGGCAATGGTCTTATGATTTTCGCGGCCCAGCAGAAACTGAGTAAGTACACCTTTGCCAGGGCCTACTTCGGCCAGGTCGGCACCGGCAGCGGTTTCCAGTATGGCCGCGGCTATACGCTGCGCTGTTCCGATATCGGTCAGGAAATGCTGACCCAGATGTTTTTTAGGAGCTATCAAAATGTAAATTTAATCGATTATTTCCAGCACCGTACGGAAGCCTACGGCTCTGTTCCCATAGCGATCGTTATGATCTTTCTGAAGCAGGGGGGCATGATTTACCATATAATCGTTCAGTATGGCCTGGCTGGTACAGGTATACTGTATGGCATAGGTAAGCCCTGTATCGTTCTGCCCGGTCATGCGCAGTATACGGTATTCCGTAAATTTTCCCGTAGCCATTACATCGGGTATATGCACTTCCCGCATCCATTGCAGCCAGTCGGCTACAATTTCATGGTCTACGTTCATGGTTACATTATATATAAGCATTACAGGTTCTTTTTAAGTGAAAGTAAAAGCAGCATCCAGGCATCGTCTACCCTTTCGGCATTAAGCAGCTGCTGTGCTGCCTGATGTGCCTGCACCATTATTTCGCCCTCACTCATGCCTAGTTCGGTGCTGAGTTCGGCCAGGCGGCCCGAGGCTACAAAATCGTTCAGCTGTGCTTCGTCGGGCAGTTTTTCCACATTGCCCAGGCGGCCCAGGCTGTTGCCTGTAAGTATACTGCTGCTGCGTATAGCTTCCGGCAGGGCATCTACACCAATACCCAGTGTGGTAAGCGGCTTGGTTACCTCAAAAAGGGCATCGCCCGAGGCACGTACATACCAGTTGCCACCCAGGCGGCCCACCAGGTCGATCTTATGCTGATCGATGGTTCCGGCCTCATTCAATATTTCTTCACTTATGTGTATGCGCTGCACCTCACATATAACCAGGTTTCCGGCACCACCGCCGTTTCCCGTTTCCAGCACCTGCTTTACCTTACATTCGAGCTGTACCGGACTTTCTTTTACGCGGGGTGGTTTTACGGTTTCTGAGGGCAGTTTGGTAAAGCCTGCTTTTACAAATTCGTCTACACCGCGGGCATACTCCGTACTCGAAAGCGAAGTTTGCTGTACCATAGCAAAGTTAACCACGTTAATTACCACTTCGTCTACCTCCAGCACATTTTCCAGTGTGTGTTTAATGGTATTATCGCGTACACGGCGTGCCGGCGAAAAAATAAGCGTAACCGGATTCGTTCCGAAAATATTAAAGAAGCTGAATGGCGAAAGGTTTACCTCGCCCCGGCTGTTTACCGTAGAGGCAAAGCAAATGGGGCGCGGACCTATGGCTGCCTGCAGGTAAGCCTGTACGGCCAGCGGGGCTTTTTCGTTCGGTGCAAAAGAAATCATACAGATATGGCTTGCCGTTAATCGTTAAATACGCCCATTTTCTCAAACTTCCCGATACGGAGGTCTATACGTTTTTCCGGCTTCAGTTTTTCCAGTTCGGCAAGGGCTTTTAACACAGCTGCCTTTACATTGGCAAAGGCCTGCTCATGGTTCGTATGCGCTCCGCCTTCCGGCTCGGGGATAACCGCATCTATAAGTTTATTCTTAAGCATATCGCCCGAGGTAAGTTTAAGGGCTTCGGCGGCGCGTTCCTTTTCGTCCCAGGTACGAAACAGGATAGACGAGCAGCTTTCCGGCGAAATAACCGAATACCAGGTATATTCCATCATAAATACGCGGTCGCCCACGCCAATACCCAGGGCTCCGCCCGAAGCACCTTCGCCTATAATAACTACGATAATGGGCACTTTAATACGGAACATTTCGTAGATATTGCGGGCAATAGCCTCGCCCTGGCCGCGTTCTTCGGCTTCCAGGCCGGGATAGGCTCCGGGAGTATCTACAAAACATACGATGGGTATATTAAATTTATCAGCTGTCTGCATCAGGCGCAGGGCCTTACGGTAGCCTTCGGGATTAGCCATACCGAAATTACGGTACAGGCGCATTTTGGCATTGATCCCTTTCTGCTGACCGATAAACATTACCGGTTTGCCATCTACCTTAGCCAAACCACCTACCATAGCCTTATCATCCTTTACATTGCGGTCGCCGTGCAGCTCCACAAACGTATTGTCCGACAGCGCGTTCATATATGCCAGCACATAGGGACGATCCGGATGGCGCGATACCTGTACTTTTTGCCAGGCCGTGAGTTTGCTATATATGTCTTTGCGTGTTTTTGCAATGGTCCGTTCCAGCTCCTTAACACTTTTAGATGCGTCGATACCCGAATTTTCGGCTATTTCGCGCGTTTTTTCGAGCTGTTCTTCCAGCAGTTTGATGGGCTCTTCAAAGTCGAGATATACCATAAACGTAAAATTTTAAGGGAACAAACGTACAAATTTTGCCCGAACTCTCCGGAAATTGAGTTTAAATAGGCCCCAAAACGGCTGCAGAAGAGGAATAGGTGACTGCTAAGGCTCCGGCTTATTATGCCCCTAACTCCCCTCTTGGAGGCATCGGCCAGGAGGGTTCCTGAAAATTATAAGTCGCTAAATCTGCTATTGATTTATAAGATTTAGCGAGATATAATATTATAAGTCGCTAAATCTGTATTTTTTTATATATTTACAGCAACTTAAAGGACATACTATGGCAGCAGCTGACATTATAGGACGCAGGGCCGAACTAAAAGAGTTCAGTGAGTTTATGAATTCGGGCCGGCCCGAATTTGTGGTTGTATATGGCCGCAGGCGGGTAGGCAAAACCTACCTTATTCGCGAAGCCTTTGCAAAGCGGTTTAGCTTTCAGCTTACCGGGCTGGCCAATGCCAGTTTATCGCAACAGCTGTTTAATTTTCATACGGCCCTGCAGAAAGCCTTTCCATACACCGTATTCCCTGTGGCTGAAAGCTGGTTTGAGGCCTTTCAGCAACTGATAACCTGTATTGAGAAGACAAAAAAAAAGCGGCAGGTAATTTTTCTGGACGAACTGCCCTGGCTGGACACGCCCAGGTCGTCGTTTGTGAGTGCCCTGGAGCACTTCTGGAACAGCTGGGCCTCTGCCCGTAAAGACATTGTGCTGATTGTATGCGGTTCGGCAGCCTCCTGGATGCTGAACAAACTGATAAATAACCGGGGTGGGTTGCACAACCGGGTTACACGCCGGATAAAGATTTTACCTTTTACCCTGCAGGAGTGCGAAGCGTTTCTGCACGCAAGACATATACACTGGACCCGTTACCAGGTAATTGAAATATACATGGCCCTGGGTGGCATACCTTATTACCTGGATGCTCTGCGACCTGGCCTGAGTCCGGCACAGAATATTGACCGGCTCTGTTTTTCGGAAAGCGGGCTGTTGCGGCATGAGTTTGATAACCTGTATGCCTCGCTGTTCCGTTTTCCCGGGAACCATACAGCCATAAGCGAAGCTCTGAGCCGAAAGGCCCGGGGACTTAGCCGCGAAGAGCTGATTGCGGCTTCGGGACTACCAAACGGCGGCGGAGCAACCAAAGTACTGCATGAGCTGGAGGCCAGCGGTTTTATACGCCGCTACCTGCCTTTTAATAAAAAAGTGAAAGACAGCCTGTACCAGCTGAGCGATTTTTATACGCTTTTTTATTACCGCTTTATTCATAAACGCCGGCAGCTTTCGGGGAATTACTGGGTGCTGCAGACCGACAGTCCGGGATACAGAGCCTGGAGCGGATATGCCTTTGAGCAGGTGTGCCTGGCACATGTGCCGCAGATTAAAAAAGAACTTGGCATCAGCGGAGTACAATCGGCAGAAGCTTCGTGGCGGAGCAGCGGTAAAGAAAACGGCGCACAGGCCGATTTACTGATCGACCGCCGCGACCAGGTGATTAACCTGTGTGAAATGAAGTTTTCGATACACCCGTTTACCATCGATAAACGATACGCGGCTGAGCTGCGCAACAAAATCGGTGTATTCCGTAACGAAACACAAACCCGCAAATCTGTATTCCTTACGATGATTACTACCTACGGGATAAAGGCCAACCAGTATTCGGCCGGGCTGGTACAGAACAACCTGGATATGGACTGCCTGTTTGAGCCCTGAAAAAAAAGGTCACCCCGCCAGGAGTGACCTTCTGAACATATTATCTTATGCTGATTAAGCGAATGCTGCTTTGAGGCCATTGTCGATGGCATCGAGGAACTCTTCGGTGTAAAGGTAATGTTCGCCGTGGTTTACCTTGTTACCGTGGATACAAACCGCAAGGTCTTTGGTCATTTTACCGCTTTCTACCGTTTCGATACAAACGCGCTCCAGTGTTTCGGAGAAACGGATAAGCTCGGCATTACCGTCCAGCTTACCACGGAAGGCCAGGCCACGTGTCCATGCAAAAATAGAAGCGATGGGGTTTGTAGACGTAGGCTTACCTTTCTGGTGGTCGCGGTAGTGACGGGTAACGGTACCATGTGCAGCTTCGGCTTCCATGGTTTTGCCGTCGGGGGTAACCAATACGGAAGTCATAAGCCCCAGTGAACCAAAGCCCTGAGCTACGGAGTCGGACTGTACGTCGCCGTCGTAGTTTTTGCAGGCCCAAACGAATTTGCCGTTCCACTTCATGGCACTGGCCACCATATCGTCGATAAGGCGGTGTTCGTAAGTGATACCTGCTTTTTCGAACTCAGCTTTGAACTCGTTCTGGTATACTTCTTCGAAAATATCTTTAAAGCGACCGTCGTATTTTTTAAGAATGGTATTTTTGGTAGAGAGGTATACCGGCCAGCCTTTCTGCAGACCCATATTCATACAGGCGCGGGCAAAACCACGGATAGAGTCGTCGACATTATACATGCTGAGCGATACACCGGGGCCCTGGAACTGGTATACTTCGTGTTCGATAACGGTACCGTCCTCACCTTCGAATTTTACGGTAAGCTTACCTTTACCGGGCACTACAAAATCGGTAGCGCGGTACTGATCGCCGAATGCGTGGCGGCCAACGATAATGGGCGAATCCCAGGTGGTAACCAGGCGCGGTACGTTCTGGCATACGATAGGCTCGCGGAACACGGTACCATCCAGTATGTTACGGATAGTTCCGTTGGGCGACTTCCACATTTGCTTAAGATTAAACTCGGCTACACGGGCCTCGTCGGGTGTAATGGTGGCACATTTTATACCTACACCGTATTGCTTGATAGCATTAGCGGCATCGATGGTAACCTGATCGTTGGTCTGGTCGCGATATTCCACACCCAGGTCGAAATATTTAATATCCAGATCGAGATAGGGAAGGATGAGTTTTTCCTTGATAAATTTCCAGATGATGCGTGTCATTTCATCGCCATCGAGTTCCACTACCGGATTGGCTACTTTAATTTTATTCATAACTGTATTACTGAAATTAATAGACTTTGTACTTAAAGTGGCAAAACTAACAATTTTAGCGGCAGGGCAAAGTGAAAATCCGGATAAAAAACAGCATATTTGCTTAATAAATATACTTATGCAGAAAAGATTGCTGATGATACCTGTACTGCTGCTGATACTGCTGGGCACAGCCTGCAGCGGCGAATGCGTACGATGCCAGAAACAGGGTGAAACTACGCTGAATTACTGCGAAACGGATTTCCCGGACAAGAATGCCTACAACGACCAGGTAACGGCCCTGAAGGCACTGGGTTATACCTGTGCGCAGAAATAAAAGGCGTTTTACGAAAACGGGCCTGTGTGCGCGCACCCGCTGTACGGAGCGCAGCGCAGCCCGCAGGGATGCCATAGCCCGTACATAGGGACACGGACCTGTTTTACAGAGAAGGAGCTTTACTGCGCCCCTTTATAAAAGAGGCATCAGGTACTTAGCCTTTGCTTCTGTGCTGTATGCAGCACATTCAGCAGCAGGGCAATACCAAACGATATACCCAGTGTAACAGAAGCTGCCAGCATAATTACAAACCAGTTATGGTACTGTGTGTAGTACAATACATTCAGCAGCAGCACTACGGCTATAAGCCTGAATGCTTCGGCCAGGGGAGCGTGGCGCCGTGCTTCGAGCAGGGCCGCGCAGATATGTGTACTGAGTACAATAAGTGCGAAGCCCGCCAGGCGGTAAAAAGTGCTTAGTTCGTGGAAATGGATAAGGTATTTTACCAGAGCGGCGGTTAAAATAATGAACTGGATACAGACGTAGAGCTTTATAAAAAGGGATACCTGAACGGGTTGCGGTTTTTGTGGGGGTGCTGCCGGAAGCAGTGTGCCCAGATAGGCCGGTCCGCGGAAAGGCAGTGCTATTTTGCGCAGCAGACCTTTTTCGCGCTGTATGCCTTTCCATAGTTCGGGATAGAAGTGCAGGTTGGCCCAGACGGGGTTTAAAGAACCGAGAGGTTTTGTAATACCATACACAGGCTCTTCCTGTTCCCTGCAGAATGTACCGTGCAGGCGATCCCACAGGATAAAGGTGGCTGCATAATTTTTATCGAGATACTGCGGATTAGTGGCATGGTGTACCCGGTGATGCGAAGGTGTATTAAAAATATATTCGAACCAGCGGGGCATTTTGCGGATGGCTTTGGTATGAATCCAGTACTGAAACAGTGTGGTAAAAGCACCGATAAGTACCAGCATATACAGTGGTACACCCAGCAGGGCCAGAGGCAGAAACATAAAGAACGACAGCAGGTTGTGTATCCAGCTTTGGCGCAGGGCCACGGAAAGATTGAACTGCTGACTCTGATGATGCACGATATGCGCACCCCACATGTAGTTCCACTCGTGCCCAAGGCGGTGTGCCCAGTAATAAATATAGTCGAACAGTACAAATGCGGCGGGCCATACCCACCATGACTGTGGCAGGTTTAAAAAACGCCAATGGGTATATACCGCTTCGTAGGCTCCGAGCACCAGCAGTTTGGTAAGAATACCGGTAGCCTGGCTGCCGATACCCAGGTTAAGATTGGTAATGGTATCTTCGAAATTATACCAGCGCAGGCCTTTACGCCGGCCATACCAGAATTCGATGGCCATGAAAAGGAAAAAGACCGGGATTGCCAAAAGTATATAGTTGGGACTCATACCCCTAAGGTACTAAATCTTCGGGCTTTTCGGGAGTTATCATTAAAATAAAAAAGCGGGCCAGTATAGCAAATTCTACCAGGAAATACAGGAAGAACCAGGCCAGGTTAAGGGGTTTAAGCGGGAAATTACGCAGCTGTTTTACCACTTCGGCAGTAATACGTATAAGCACCCCTGTGAATATAACAAGGGTTATGAGAAGTACAGCTTTGGAACTGCTGAGTACCCAGGGCCATGTGGCCACGGTAAGCAGGCGGTAATTAAGCCCGGCGGCAGCCTGCCAGAGCACAACCCCGGCCCCTGCCGTAATGTAGAGTACCATAAAAATATGGCTGATGTACCAGCCCATACTGAAGCGGAGTTCGGCTTCGGGTTTCCATATTTTACGGCCGGTATCGCCCCAGTCGTCTTCGGCGGCTCTGCGTAAGCGTTCTTCCCTGTCCATAATTTAATAGGCTCGTATGTTTTTACCTTCTACATAATTCATAAGGGCACGGTTGCTTACACCTGTACCACCGGGGGTGGGGAAATTGCCGGTAAAATACCAGTCGCCCTTATTTTTGGGGCAGGCACGATGCAGGTTTTCCACGCTCTGGTATACTACCTGTACCTTGCAGTCGATATCTTTATCGGTAACGAGCTCGGCAATTTTATCGGATATTTCCTGGTAACTGAAGGGTTCGTATACCTTCTGCAGGCAATTGTACGACTGAAAAACACCTTGCTTTTCCATTTCGAGGGCTTCGGCATAGGCATCGTTTACCACATGCCACAAGCCCTTTTCGTGCAGGAGTTCGGTAGCTGCTTTAAACGCTATAAAATCGCCGATCTTGGCCATATCTATACCGTAACAGTCGGGATAACGGATTTGTGGTGCAGAAGATACAATAACCACCGACTTGGGTTGCAGGCGGCTGAGCATTTTAATGATACTCTTTTTAAGCGTGGTACCCCGTACTATACTATCGTCGATAATAACAATGTTATCGATGCCTGCGCGTACGGTTCCGTAAGTAATATCGTATACGTGGGTAACCATATCGTCGCGGTGTTTATCGTCGGTAATAAATGTGCGGAGCTTTACATCTTTAATGGCGAGCTTTTCTACACGCGGGCGGCGGTTGATAAGCTCTGCCACCTTTTCCGGGTCGGGGTTGGGGCCCATTTCGGTTATGCGGCGTATTTTATGTTCGTTAAGATAGTCTTCTACTCCTTTTATCATTCCGTAAAAAGACGATTCTGCCGTATTGGGAATAAAGGAGAACACGGTATTTTCCACATCGTAGTCGATAGCTTCAAGTATAGCAGGTACTACCAGGCGCCCGAGTTCTTTACGTTCGGCATAGATCTCGGCATCGCTGCCACGGGAAAAATAAATACGTTCGAAAGAACAGGCTTTGTATTCGCCGGGTTCGTTTATCATTTCTATACTGGAGCTTCCGTCTTTCTTGGAGATAAAGGCATGCCCGGGAGGCAGTTCGGTAATGCTTCCGAAGGGTACGTTAAACACCGTTTGTATCACAGCCCGCTCAGAGCATACCACGGAAACCTCTTCGTCTTCGTAGTAATAGGCCGGGCGTATACCATTAGGGTCGCGCAGTACAAAACCATCGCCATGCCCCATAAGCCCGCACATTACGTAGCCGCCATCGAAGCGTGCACTGGCCAGCCGCAGTATTTTGGCTACATCCAGCTCTGTGGCCAGTTTTTCCACGGCTTCTCTGCGGGTAGCACCGGCATCGCGGTGTTTGCGGTACAGTGCGTCTACTTCCCGGTCGAGAAAATGGCCGATTTTTTCCATTACGGTTACCGTATCGGCTTTTTCTTTGGGATGCAGGCCGTATTCTACCAGCTCATGGAATAGCTCGTCTACATTGGTGAGGTTGAAATTACCTGCAACAATAAGGTTTTTGGCAATACGGTTGTTTTGGCGCAGAAAAGGATGGCAGCTTTCGATGCTGTTTTTGCCGTAGGTTCCGTAGCGCAGGTGTCCGAGGAAAAGTTCCCCGGTGAAAGCCAGTTCGCGTTTGAGGCGTTTGGTGTCGTTGAATATTTCGGGGTCGCGTTCGCGGGCATCGGCGAAACGGTTACTTACTTTGTCGAACAGATCTTTAATAGGCTGCTGTTCGATGGAGCGCACACGGCTGATGTAGCGGTAACCGGGTTCGGGATCGAGCTTTATATTGGCAAGGCCGGCACCGTCCTGCCCGCGGTTGTGTTGTTTTTCCATAAGCAGGTACATCTTGTTTATACCATACAAGGCAGTACCGTATTTGTTCCTGTAGTAGTCGAGGGGTTTGCGCAGCCGCAGGAAGGCTATCCCGCATTCGTGCTTTATATTTTCGCTCATGGTTTCTCCATTCCAAGTTGAGGTGCAAAGGTATTGTTTTTAGACCGGAAGAAAAAATGGCTATTTCGGAGATTTTGAGGTGAAATTAGGGGTTGAGGGGGAGTACGTATTTATGCTCCTGAGGGTGGATAGTTGCTACTGATATTGTTCTGGTTCCCGCGGATTGTAAAGATAGACTCAGCTGCCTGATAGTTCGGGCTGATAGTGCTTTAGCTACCGAGGATTGTGCAGATGACTAATAGTTCCCGCAGATTACGCGGATTTTCGCTGATGGTGATAGTTGCCGCTGATCGTGTTTTAACTTACGCCGATTACGCGGATAAACGCTGATGAATATTAGCTCCCGCCGATTACGCGGATTTTCGCTGATGGTGATAGTTGCCGCTGATAGTGTTTTAACTCCCGCCGATTACGCTTATAAACGCTGATTACTAATAGTTCCCGCAGATTACGCGGATTTTCGCTGATGGTGATAGTTGCCCCTGATCGTGTTTTAACTTACGCCGATTACGCTGATGAATATTAGCTCCCGCAGATTACGCGGATTTTCGCTGATGGTGATAGTTGCTGCTGATGGTGTTTTAACTCCCGCTGATTACGCAGATAAACGCTGATGAATATTAGCTCCCGCAGATTAC